>OLGA01000266.1_pt1 | contig 47013 bp, 27 predicted proteins | sample 1604881 | NCBI WGS metagenome assembly OLGA01 (sample SAMEA3888896, study PRJEB22519) | human gut metagenome | biome: human gut; feature: human-associated habitat; material: faeces | place: Denmark | collected 2009 | reverse complement strand
TATGTTTTACAACAGGTTTAAAAATGGGGCTGCGCCTATTTTGACACAGCCCCTTGGTGGCGAGATTGGACTATTGTGCTAATGGGAAAGATGGGAAAGATGGGAAAGATGTCATACACTCATAGTTCCCATAGCTCTCATAGCTCTCATAACTCCCTTAGTTCTGACATTCCACGTTATTTTCATTCCCATTCGATGGTGCTCGGCGGCTTGGAGGAGACATCGTAGCATACGCGGTTAACGCCGCGCACGCTGTTGATGATGGTGTTGGATACATCGGCCAGGAAGTCGTAGGGTAGGCGCGCCCAGTCGGCGGTCATGGCGTCCGTGGAGGTAACGGCACGCAGGGCCACGGCTTGTTCGTAAGTGCGTTCGTCGCCCATGACGCCGACGCTTTGCACCGGCAGCAGTATCACGCCGGCCTGCCAGATGTCGTCGTACAGGCCGTATTGGCGCATCTTGGAGATGAAGATGTCGTCGGCGTCTTGCAGTATGCGCACTTTCTCGGGGGTGACTTCGCCCAGTATGCGCACGGCCAGGCCGGGGCCCGGGAAGGGGTGGCGGCGTATCAGATGCTCGGGCATGCCCAGCTGCCGTCCGACGGCGCGTACTTCGTCCTTGAAGAGCGCGCGCAGCGGTTCGCACAGCTTCAGGTGCATTTTCTCGGGCAGTCCGCCGACGTTGTGGTGGCTCTTGATGGTGGTGCCGGTGATGCTCAGCGACTCTATGCAGTCGGGGTATATTGTGCCTTGCGCCAGCCATTTGACATCCTTGATTTTGCGGGCTTCCTCATCGAAGACGTCGATGAAGCCCTTGCCGATGATTTTGCGCTTGGCCTCCGGGTCGGTGATTCCGGCCAGTTCGTCGAAGAATTTGGCCGAGGCATTGACGCCTATGACGTTGAGGCCCAGCCCTTGGTAGTCGCGTAAGACGTTGGTGTACTCGTTTTTGCGCAGCATTCCGTGGTCCACGAATATGCAGGTGAGGCGGTCGCCGATGGCGCGGTTGAGCAGTACGGCGGCCACGGACGAGTCCACGCCTCCGCTCAGTCCGAGCACCACGCGGTCATCGCCTAATGTCCGGCGCAGGCTTTCCACGGTGCTGTCTATGTACGATGCGGGAGTCCATTCGCGACGCGAGCCGCAGATGTCCACCACGAAATTCTGCAGCAATTGTATGCCGCAGGTGCTGTGGAACACCTCGGGATGGAATTGCACACCCCAGCATCGGAGGCCTCGGCGGCGATAGGCGGCCACGTGTACTTTGTCGGTGGAGGCTACTATATCCATGCCTTCGCCGACGGCGGTGATGGTGTCGCCGTGGCTCATCCATACCTGTGCGCCGACCTCGATGCCGGTCATCAGCGGATCGGAGCTGTCCACTTCGCTGAGGATGGCACGGCCGTATTCGCGAGTGGAGGCCGGTTCGACGCGTCCGCCGCGCTGATAGGCCATCAGTTGGGCGCCGTAGCATATGCCCAGTACCGGGTAGCGCGACACAAGAGCCTCGGTGTCAACTTTGAAGGCCTTGTCATCGTATACCGAGAAGGGGCTGCCCGAGAGGATGACGCCGATGACATCGGGATCGTCAGCAGGCATACGGTTGTAGGGGAGGATTTCGCAGTAAGTGTCGAGTTCGCGCAGGCGGCGGCCTATAAGCTGTGTCGTCTGCGACCCGAAATCGAGAATAATGATTTTTTGTGGCATCGTCTTTTTTGTGGATGATGTAGCGGTGATTTTTAGAAGAAGTACTCGGAGTCTTCCGAAAAGAAGTACTCAGTGACTTCCGAAAAGAAGTACTCGGAGTCTTTGATCAGTGCAAAGGTACGCTTTTTTTGCGAGACCCCGAAAGCGTCCCTAAGGACCCTAAGGACCCTAAAGTCCCTAAAGCCCCTAAAGTCCATTAAAGTTCCCCAAAGTCCCATCGTCCTCCTCCGCCCATGCGTTGCGCAGCCCATTCCCTCATTAAAAAAAACAGAGCCCGCTAACCTCAACGGTCGGCGGGACTCTTAACTAATTCAGGTACGAATTCTATACATCCGGCCATTTAGGCCGGAGATAGCCCTTACTTTTGTTCTACATTTCAGGTTAGTCAATCACGTCAGCGCATCACTGCGCCTTCATATCAAAAATCAATCAGTTGTTTTCGGAGAAAGGCAGGGGCGCTTGGCCGGACTTGCCGACCCGTATGCGCCTCTGTCGCGTGGGATGCCCATGCTACTTCTTAACGATGCGTATGGGCGTTTGTTCGTTGATTACAATCATATACACGCCGGAGGCCAGTGTGGAGACGTCCACGCTTTGGGTGTAGCTGTCTTCGCCGGCTACGCGTGCCACTTCGGCGCCGGTGCTCGAGAATACGCGGATGTCGCGTATAGCCTCGGGGCTGGTGACGGTCACCTCGGTGGTGGCCGGTACGGGGTAGGCGCTCAGGGTGTAGCCCGTGGCGTCACTTATGCCGGTTGTCCCGGCGATGGTAGCGGTGGCGGTGGTGTTCGCACTCTTGCTTATGCGTGCATTAGTGGAGGCGTACACGGCCGTGATGCGGTATTTGTAGCCCGACGGGTTGGCGTTGGTGTAGTAGTACAGCACGCACTCGTGGTCGGTGGCGTAGTTGGCTTTTTCGCGCATGGCATAGCCTTTTTCACTCGGGCTGTCGGCGGCGGTAGTGCCGAATTTGTATTGTCCGGGCACTTGGCCGTTGGTGACTTTTACGGGATAGTAGTTGTAGTCTTCGCCTTGCTTGAGCAGCTCGAAGTTGCTCAGCGTCTTGTAGCTGCGGCCGTCGTCGGTGGAGACTTCGACGAGGAAGTACGACACGGGTTCGGAGGACTGAGCCGGCAGTGCGCGGTCAAAGTCGAGGTCTACGCGGTAGGCGCCCTTAGCGTTGCCCGAGCCTTGGTAGGCGTAGGCATTGGCTTTGCCTATGGCTGCGGGGTAGTCGTTTTGGTCCACTGCAAAGTTAGCGGCGCCGTGGATGATGGAGTTGTCTTTCTTGCGCTTGTAGATAGGCACAATTTCGGCGGTGTATTTCTCCGAATCGAGGTTCTTGCTGTACTCGAGGGTGAACGTGTGGTTGGCATTCTGGACGTCGGGCACGTTGTTCCATGCTTGTATGATGTTGCCGGACTTGTCCTTGAGCGACACTTCGTAGTGGTCGACTATGACATCGGCGTTTTCGCTCAGGCCGTAATCGTGGTTGGTGCCGGGACGCCGCCATGTAATCTTCGAGTCAAAGTGCGTGATGTCGGTCTTGGCTTTATTGTATCCGGTGGTGATGTCCAATGTCGGGGGTACATCGGGGTACTGCTCGCTGATGTACAGGCGGTACTTGGCAAAGCGCACGCCCGGAACGTACTGATAGATGTATATGCAGTTCTCGTCCTTGTTGTACTCGGCGCCGTACCAGCTTGCGTTGGAGTTGCCGGCTTCGAACCGGGTGCTTTCGTCCAACTTGTTGGCTACCGTGGGCATGAGGTTGTCCTTGGAGGGCACGACGGTGTTGTAATTCTCGCCGTTCTTGCATTGTGCGATGTCGATACGAAAGTTGCCGGGGCTGTTGCTGTTGATAGTAGTGGAGTGTAGTACAAAGAATTCGTTGTTGTACGTGAAGGTCACGCCGCCGCACTGGGTGATATCGGCTGTGTTCGAGAACATCAGGGTGTATCTGCCGTTGGCGTCTACGTACCATGTGCCGATGCCGCGTACGGTCTGTATGAAGGCTTGGCGTCCGGCTACGGGGTAGGAATAGTTCTCGGTGGAAGCCAGTGTATTGATGTCGCGACCGAGGGCTGCGATTTCGCTGATGGGAGCGGTGAATTTCTTCACCTCTGTGGCGGTGCCGCCGTTCATCTTGATGCGGAAGACATCAGCCGAGCGGTTCATGGACATCAGCAGGAAGCCCGTGCCGTTTTTGGCGTTGCCGCCGGCCGAGATGTAGTGCGTACGGTAGTACTGAAGACCTGTGTTGCACGCCAACGTGCTGCCGTATTTGGCGTTGAAATCGGCTACTGCGGCCTTGCCGGCTTCCGAATTAATATAGTCGGTCTCATAATTGTAGAAGTGTTTGCCGATGTAATTGAGTTCGGTCTCGCCGGTTTCGTTGCCATGTACGAATGCTGTCGGGCGATAATACAGCGAATTGGTGACTTTGACACCATCGGCCGGGTTGTCGATGTATGGAGTGTCATAGCTGCCGAATGCGCCGGAGTGGATGGCGCGACGCCATTTATTACCGCCTTCGTCTACGGCTACAAACTGGCTTTCAAGACCCCAAGTGACGACTTCGGTGTGGAGGTTGTCGCCGATGGTCTTGATGGTCTTGGCATCGGCGCCGATGGATTTGATGCCGCCGCACCAGTCACCACGCCATTTGGCGTAAATGGCTTGTGCTTCTGCTTTCGTGATATTTGTGCCTACTAATTTTCCGTCCAAATAGTTGTTGGGAATGTAATTGCCGTTGGCTGACAGCTCGGTGCGTGCAGTCAGCTGTGCGAGGTACCACTTGCCGTTGTAGTACTGGGCCTGACGGTATATGTCGCCGGGGGCACCCCATGCGCCTACCGGCGTCTTGGCGTTGGCAAACAGGCCTTTGGCCAATACTGCATCGGCGGGCCTACCGGCCTTGTTCCACTCGTCCTCGGTCATGATGGGGTAGTTGTATACGGTGTCGAGGACGTACGATGCTACGTCTTCGGCGTGCTTGATGGTAGCGGATACCGATGTCGAGCGCGTGACGCTGCCGTCTTTCCAATAAGCCACAATCACGTAGGAGTATGTGCCGTCGGGAAGGTTGGAGTCGATATACGAACCTCCGGTGTATTTGCCCAAAATCTTGATACCGTCGCGGAATAATTCGTAGTGGTCGAGGTTCTCCGTCGAGGCCACTTCCCATGCCAGGGCGGCGGTGCGGCGTCCCTTATAGGTATCTACGGAAGTGAAGTAGGGGGCGGCGGAGGCCTTCGGCGCTACGGTGTTGGAGGTGGCGGAATTGGTCTTTTCGCCGTCCTTGGTGGTGATGGTTTGGTTCATGGTGGCGCGTACCATCAGCGAGGTCTCCACGGTGACTACAACGCCGTTCTCGGTTTCCGACCCTAAGGGCGAGTAGTTGGCCACATCGTATTTGGTGGTGTTGGCGGGTATGGTGGCGAGGTCTTGTGTCGTGGTGGTGGCGGTGCCGCCGGCGGGTGTCTTTTTGATTACCTTGACCACGGTGAAGTTCTTGATTGTGCCGTGTGCCGGGGTACTCCATTCGAGGTGTGCCGTGGCTGTGGCGTCTGTCGGGTCGATGGAGGCGGTCAGGACGATGTTGCCGAAGCCGGCATCGTAAGTCGAGGCATTGGTGCTTGTGGCGCTTGTGCCTTCGGCGTTGACGGCTATGATGCGGTATTTGTGCTGCTTGCCCGTACCGGTGGTCAGAACAAGTGTCTTCGAGGTGGCATTGCCGTCATATACCTTGGTTTCGGGCGAGTTGGTGCAGTCGTACACTTGATACGAAGTGGCTTTGTCGGCTGCGTTCCATTTCAAGTCGACCTTCTGGGACGTGCCCTCCCACCTTGCCGTGGCGGTGAAGCCGGTAACGGTTGCAGGCCTGCGGTCGTCTTTGTACTCGACACGGACGATGCCGCCATCGGGGTCGACGCCGTAGAGCACCAGATGTCGATTGACCGATTTGATGTCGTAATCGCAGAAGGTGAAGCCCATAGGGCTCAGGTCGTTGCTCGAAAGTGTCGGCTGAGCGTCGGTGATAATGTTCTTGCCGTTGGCCACGCCATCGGTGTAGTCGATGAGGGAGAGTTTGGGCGCAGTGGTGCCGCTTGAACAGTTCATATTCAAGGACAATTTGCGGCCTTTGAAGGTGAAGAACTTTTGGCCGGTGCCGTGGATTGAACCTAAACCATTGGCGGAGAGTTCTTCTTTTACGGATCCATCGGCATTAAAGTGGATGCCGTATGTGTTGTTGAAAGACGTAATCCACACTGTGCCGTCATCCATCGGGTCTATGCTGACGTTATTCCAGTCAGAGCCTAAGCTTTTGGCTAATTGGATTTCCTTGACGGAGGTCGTCTGCTTGTTCTTGATGGTAAAGACGAGCAATCGATCTATGGCGTTTCCTTTCGTTGCAATCATGTATATCCTGCCGTCATCGGGTGTACCCCATGCACCAAATCCTTGGTATGGATTAAGTCTTGGATTTCCTGAGCAGTCTACTCGGTTCTCAATTTTGTCATTGAATAGGTATATCGGTGCGCTTTTGGCACTACTCCAACAATATATCTTGGTATTTTGGGTGCTGCTGCTTGGACAATTCATAGCAACGACCGAATTGCCCATACGGGTCATACCTAATAGTGCGGCATAGTAGCTCCCTCCTTCAGACCAGTCAGTCGTATTGTCAACGCCGTTCATGTTAGCTTCGCCTTCTTGGGCAAAAGTAGTGCTGTTGAGCACCTTAATCTTGTAAGATGATTTTGCGCCCATTTTTCCGTTTTGAGTCAACACCCACAATTGGTTGTTGAAAACGGTCAGACCGGCGGCACAAACATTGCCGTTGCCGGAGGTGTTGCCGTTGTTCGGCCACCAGGCGTTGACCGGGGAGACGTTTTTCTTGCAGTAGGTGGTGGCCCCTGCGGGGATGGTGAAAGCCTCGGCGGAGGCTCCCACCGAGGAGCCGAGCGCCGTGATAAACGCCATCAGTGTTAAGAATGCATTTTTGAATCTCATATTATGATATGTAGTTAATGTTTGTTCCGAGTTTTTCACGCTGTTCCGGTCCAAGCTGCTCTATACCGGTCCAAGCTGCTCTAAGCCATAGGTTGTCGAGGGGAAGCGTAGTGCTTTGTATAGTGTTTCATGCGTGCTTAGTCCTGTCTTGTCAGGAGCTGTCAGTCGGTGTCAGTCGATGTCGGTCGATGTCAGTCGATGTCGGTTGTCTTGCCCGGGCAAATGCGAGGACTTGTGCCCGCGATGCCACGAATGTGGATGGATGCGTGCTCTGTAACTTTTTATGTGTGTGGTGTGCCGCGGGGCGGTCTTGTGGCAGCGGTGGCGGCGTTTGGTCGTGCGTGCCTCGGGCCTATACTCCGGGAGGTTGTAGAATGGCCTCCGGCTTGGAGGCTTTTTGATAATCGGTTCGCGGACGTTTCTTGCCGTCCGTGCCCATATGCAATAAAGTCAAGGTATGTTATATCAAGCATTGAGCCTGATTTTGGCCTGCAAAGTTAAGCATTATTCCGCATATACAGCACAAAAAGTGCCAAAATAATAAAAAAACGAGCTCCGCTAACCTCGGCGGTCGGCGGAGCCCTTAACAATATTGCATTCTACATTTCAGGTTGATCAATCAATCACTTTTTCAGTGGTTTTTTTTAGATGCGTGCTGCATCACTGCAGTACTAAGTAATTCTATTAATTACTTGCTTCTTAGGGCTTCACTCGCACAAGCGAGCGGTGGCCCTGCGGGCACGTGCCAACCTCGGTCGGCACGGCCGCATATATCAATGTATCAATCACTTCTTAACGATGCGCAGGGGAGCCTGCTCGTTGACTACGAGCATATACACGCCCGGGGCCAGGGTGGAGACGTCCACGCTTTGGGTGTAGTCCTTTTCGCCGGCCACGCGTGCCACTTCGGCGCCTGCTGTCGAGAAGATGCGTACGCTTTCTATAGCCTCGGGGCTGGTGACGGTTACCGCAGTGGTGGCGGGCACGGGGTAGACGCTCAGGCTGTAGCCGGTGGCGTCACTTATGCCGGTTGTCCCGCCGTTGAAGTTCTCGGCGTTGGTCGAGGCGGTCTTGCGTATGCGAGCATTGGTGGAGGCGTACACGGCCGTGATGCGGTACTTGAAGCCCGACGGGTTGGTGTTGGTGTAGTAGTACAGCACGCACTTGTGGTCGGTGGCGGGGTTGGCTTTTTCGCGCAAGGCGTAGCCCTTTTCGGAGGGGGTGTCGATGCCGAATTTGTACGTATCGCTCCCGCCGAACTTGTAGTTGCCGGGCACTTGGCCGTTGGTGACTTCTACGGGGTAGTGGTGGTAGTCTTCGCCCTGCTTGAGCAGTTTGAAGTTGTTAAGGGTGTTGAAGGTGGCGCCTCCGTCGGTGGAGTATTCCACGAGGAAGTACGACACGGGTTCGTTTGAATTGGCGGCTGTGGCACGGTCAAAGTCGAGGTCCACGCGGTACGTGCCGTCGGCAGCGCCATCTCCGCTATAGATGTATGCTTTGGCTTCGCCTATGGCTGCCGGGTAGTCGTTTTGGTCAACTTCGTAGTTCATACCACCACGGATGAGTGTTCCGTTGTTTACGCGTTTGTAGATAGGAACGATTTCGGCGGTGTACATGTCGGCGTTGATGAAGAACTCACCGTCAGCGTTTTGATTGTAGTCGATGGTGAACACATTGTTCACGTCAGCCACGTCATTTACTGTCCATGTATTGAGTACTGTACCGTTTTGGTCTTTGAGGGCTACTTCGTAGTGGTTTACCACGATGTCTGCTCCCGGCAGGCCGAAGGAGTGGTCTTGGTCGGTAGGTTTCTTGCTGGGACGCTGCCAGGTAATCTTGCAGTCGAAGCGTGTGATGTCGGAGGGGTTGGTTTCATCGTCATAGCCGGTCGTAATATTGATGTTGACGGGTACGTCGGGATAAGCGTCGCGCTTGTACAGGCGATACTTGGCGAAGCGTACGCCGGGAACATATTGATAGATGTATATGCAGTCGTCTGCTTCGCTTTTCTCGGCGCCGTACCACGAGCAGTTCGAGTTGCCGGCAACGAATTGCGAAACTTCTTCGAGCTTATTGCCTACGCAGGGAATCAGGTTGTTCTTGGAGGGTACCACGTTGTCGGCTGTTTCGCCTTCGCCGCATTCTGCTACGTCGATGCGGAAGTAGCCGGGGTTGTTACTGCGAACCGTAGAGGGGTGCAGCACGAAGAACTCATCGTTGTAGGTGAAAGCCACGCCTCCCGACTGGGTGATGTCGGCAGTAGCATCATACATCAGAGAGTAGTGGCCGGAGGGGTCTACATACCATGTACCGATGCTGCGCACGGTTTGGATAAATGCTCCGTTGCGCCCGGGTACGGGGAACGAATAGTTCTCGGTAGAGCCTTTTGGGTGCAAGGCTTCGCCCGTCTTGGGGTTTGTCATGCCCTCGTAAGGTGCGACAAACTTCGTGATATTACTCATTGCAGTACCGGCGGCGTTAAGGTCAACCCTGTACACGTCGGCAGACAAGTTCATCGAAAGCAGTACGTAGGGGTTGCCGTTGTCATAGTTGCCGGCAGCCAAATAATGAGTACGATAGTACTGTACTCCGTTTGCGGCTATGCCTTGCTGTTCGTAGTAATAGAAGTCGTGGCCTCCGTAGGTCAGCTCGATATTGCCTTTGAGGTATTTTATCGGGCGATAGTACAGATTAGTACTGTTAAGTGGGCCTCCGTTGGTTACGCGATGCCAGAATTTGCCGGTGCCATCCACTGCTATGGACTGGTTCTCCAAGCCATAGGTGTCATTGACTACATCGCCGGCATTGCCGATGGTCTTGATAGTAGCTGCATCTGCGCCTATGGAATATATATGACCTTTCCATTTGCCGTCTTTGTATTCTTTGTTCGCTCCAGTTCCGGCTTCATCACCCCCCACGTAACTATTGGGTATATAGTTGGTTCCGTCTACAAGCTCGGTGCGTGCAGTCAGCTGAGCAATATACCATTTGCCGTTGTAGAATTGAGCCTGACGATATACGTCACCGGGAGCACCATAGCCACCTACACGAGTCTTTGCATTTGCGAACCAGCCTTTGGCTACGACAGCATCTGCGGGACTGCCGGCGGCTGTCCATTCATCTTGTGTCATGATGGGATAGTCATAGATGCAGTCGAGGATGTAGTTGGTGACGTCGGGAGAGTATGTAATCGAGGCTTCTCCGGGCAAGGAGCTCTTAACCACGGTTTCTCCGCCTTCATCGTAGTAAGCCTTTACAACATACGAATAGTTGCCGTCGGGGAGTTCGGCATCGATATAGGAGCTGCCTTCGTAGTTGCTCAGAATCTTGATGCCGTCGCGATATACTTCATAATATTTGAGGTTGGTGGTCGAGCTCACTTCCCATGTCAAAGCGACGGTGCGACGTCCCCTATAGGTTACTATGCTTGTAAAATAGGGGGTATTGGGAACGTTCGGAGCTACCGCATTAGAGAGTACTTCGTTGGTTTGCTCGCCCTTTTCGGTGGTGATGGTCTGTGCCATCTTGGCGCGAACTAAGAATCTGGTCGAAGTGTTGTAGGTGATACCGTTTTCGATTGTCGTAACGAGGGCGGTATAGTTGGGGTAGTCGTAAGTGGTTACATTCGGTGCGAGGTCGGCAATTTTGGTGTCGGTAGTGACGCTGCTGTTGTCGCTGCCGTTCTTGGTTTCGCGCTTAATCACCTCGAAGCCTTGGAGTGTGCCATTGGCGGGGGCATTCCATGAGAGCTTGGCCTTCTTCGTATCGTTGGGGTCGATGGTGCCTTCCAGTTTGACGGCGCCGAAGCCGGCATCGAAGGTGCTTGCGTATGCGCTTTGTGCGCTTTCGCCGCTTTCATTGTAGCCCTTGATGCTATATTTGTGCGCTAAGCCTGTGCCCAAAGTCAGGTCGAGGGTGCAATTGGTGTCGGTGCCGCTCCATACCTCCGTTGCCGTTTCCAAGTCATCGGAGTTTTTAAATACCTTGTATGAGGTGGCATTCCCATCTTTCGCCCAAGTGAGGTCTACCTTCTGTCCGGCACCATCCCAGCGTGCCGTCGCCGTGAAGTTTTGAACGATACCGGGAGCCGATGTATGCATATACCAGGCGTGGTAAAAACCTCCGATGGGGTCAAGTCCCCATACGTCAAGGCGGTTACCATTGTCGCTGATTTCGTAATCCGCCCCGGTTGTTGCAATCGTATTTTGTTTTAGGGTCGAAAGAGCTGAGCCCCAAGTTGGAATGACAGATGTCTGATTGTCTCCCACGCCGACTGTATAGTCTATAAGACCCATCACCGGGGATGTCCAAGTTGCCGTGTTGTTTGTGGCAACATTATTTACATCTGCACAGCAGTTGGTGCTTACGGCAAGTTTGCGATCCAAAAAAGTGAAGTGCTTTTGGCCAATGCCATTTGCTGCACCGAGATGCTTTCCTGTAAACTGTTTTACAATTGAGCCATCGCTTTCTTTGACACATATACCATAACAACTGTTAGTTGTAATCCAGCAGTTACCATCTCCGGTACTCGTAATAGAATATTGTCGAGTCGAACCTTTTACGGCATCTGGAAGATTAACTACTGTGGGATTTGAATTTACAACGCCATTTTTTACGGTAAATATGCAGAGTGTAGTGGAGCCTTCGTTTAGGGCGACACCTTTCAAAAAATACAATTTACCATCGTTCATATCACCCCAGACGCCCATACCTTGCAAAGCCATGAAATTATCCAAAGATAATATCACATCCGGAGCACTATTCTTGTCTTTCCAGCGATATACTCTTAAAGAGTTGGATACGGCATTGCATGCAACTATCTGGTTGCCCATGCGACGAATACATGCGAGGGGAAATGTTCCACCGCTGATGCCGTTGATGTTTATGTCTTTGATTGCTTCAAACGTTTTGCCGTTGATTAGCTTTATGGCAATACCCGAAGATTCCCCATTAACATAGATACACCATAATTCGCCATTAAGCGCGGCAAAGTCGCGCACGTTGTATTTACCAGCAGGTGTTCCATTGGGCCACCAGCTTGGCTTGGCCTTATGGGTGTTGGCTGCCGGGATGGTAAACGCCTCGGCGCCGGCGGGTAAGGCCGAGGAGAGCGCCAGCACGAATGCCGTAAGAGATAAGAGTATCCTTTTAAGTCTCATTTTGTTAGAATATTGTTTTTTAGGTTATTATTATCGTGTATAGGGTGTATTGTGGCGGATTTCTCGCCCGTGAGTTGCGTTGTCGGCATCGGCTGTCGCAGTTGCGAGGAGGCCTGTCGCCGAGGGTGCTGTTGACTAACCCTCCGGTGGCGGGGTGTCCGCCGTGGCAGGGGTTGGGATGTCGTCATAGTACACGGATGTTCAAAAGGGTGGGACATACGGCCTATGGGACGGCTTGTTATAGAGGATATTGACGCATCGCGCCAATTCGGGGAGCAATCTGCCACAATAAGCATTCTGATGTTCGGGCCTTATCCCGAAAGTGGCTGTGGCCGACTTTTACAAAAATATTGCGTCCGCTGATGGGCGGCTGCAGTCCGAAAGCAGCGCATACACTATGGTATGCCTGTCAGTGATGCCATATACGCTGCACAACCAAGGTGCTTGCGTATACTTGGGGTAGTGGTGGTGGCGTCAGAGCCATATCTGCTTCTCAGCGCAAATATACGTTAAAAGCGGCAATTGTCCGCACAAAATACGTGCTTCTTTAGGTAAAATATTGCGGCAAAAATATTGCTATATGCACGATAAACGCCGCCGTGCCTGCACTTTTTGTAACAATCGCGTATATCAAAATAAGGGATTCGGTAGGGCGGTGTGTCGGTAAAACCGGTAGGGCGCAATACATCGCGCCCGCAGCGACATAATCCGTTCGATAATCCGACAATCAACATATTATATCCTCGTGTATTACGTGGGCGCAATATATTTCGCCCCTGCAAATAATACGCCTTAATATGACACGTTTGCGCGTCAATACGCCCTTTTTCCCATTTCTCCGGACTTTATGGCTCGCTATCCGCAAAAATTATGTAAATTTGCATGACCTTAGAGGCCTTAAAGCCCCTAAGGGCCTTAAAGAGGCAGGACACAAAGTATTACACCCTATATACAACACGATTTATGGCAACCAAACCTTTCAAGTATCAGCCCATGTTCCCGTTGGGACCGGATACAACCGAGTATTACAAGCTGACAGACAAATACGTCCACACCGAGAACTGGGGCGGACACGAATTCCTCGTCATCGACCCCGAAGCACTCACCGTACTGGCACGTCAGGCCACCCATGACAACGCTTTCATGCTGCGCCGCGAGCACAACGCCATGGTCGCCAAGATCCTCCATGACCCCGAAGCAAGCGAAAACGACAAATTCGTTGCCTTGACGATGCTGCGCAACGCCGAAGTCGCTGCCAAAGGCCAACTGCCTTTCTGCCAAGACACCGGTACGGCCATCGTGCACGGCGAAAAAGGCCAGTACGTGTTCACCGGATGCGATGACGCCGAGCGCCTGTCGCGCGGAGTGTATGACACTTACACCACCGATAACCTCCGCTACAGCCAAAATGCGCCCCTGAACATGTACGACGAAGTCAACACCGGGTGCAACCTCCCCGCCCAAGTGGACATACACGCCGGCGATGACGACGAATACCACTTCCTATTCGTGGCCAAAGGCGGCGGCTCGGCCAACAAGACTTACCTCTATCAAGAGACCAAGGCGCTGATCAACCCCAAGACACTGCTCCCCTTCCTGGTTGAGAAAATGAAGACCCTCGGCACCGCCGCCTGTCCTCCATATCACATAGCATTTGTCATCGGTGGTACTTCGGCCGAAAAAAACCTCGAGACCGTCAAAAAAGCCTCCGTCAAATATTATGACAACCTTCCCACCGAGGGCAATGAGCTGGGACACGCTTTCCGTGACATCGAACTCGAGAAACAACTCAAAGAAGCCTCCGAGAAAATAGGCCTCGGCGCACAATTCGGCGGCAAATACTTCGCCCACGACATACGCGTCATCCGTCTGCCGCGCCACGGCGCATCATGCCCCGTAGGCCTCGGCGTAAGCTGCAGCGCCGACCGCAACGTCAAAGCCAAAATCAACCGCCAAGGCCTCTGGATTGAGAAACTCGATGCCAACCCCGGCGAACTCATCCCCGAAGAAATGCGTCAAGCCGGCGAAGGCAAGGTCGTCAATATCGACCTCGACCGACCCATGCCGGAAATACTTGCCGAGCTCTCCAAATATCCCGTATCGACACGCCTGTCCTTGCGGGGTACCATCATCGTAGGTCGCGACATCGCCCACGCCAAAATCAAGGAACGCCTCGACCGCGGCGAACCCATGCCTCAGTACCTCAAAGACCATCCCATATACTACGCCGGCCCGGCCAAGACGCCGCAGGGTATGCCCTCGGGCAGCTTCGGCCCCACCACCGCCGGACGCATGGACAGCTACGTCGACCAATTCCAGGCCGCCGGCGGCTCTATGGTCATGATTGCCAAAGGAAACCGCTCCAAGCAAGTCACTGATGCATGTCATAAGCACGGCGGATTCTATCTGGGCAGCATCGGCGGCCCCGCCGCAGTGCTCGCGCAGAACTCCATCAAGAAAGTCGAGCTCCTCGAATACCCCGAACTCGGCATGGAAGCCATCTGGAAAATCCAAGTCGAAGACTTCCCCGCATTTATCCTTGTAGACGACAAGGGCAACGACTTCTTCACCCAAATCGCCGAAAAATGTAAAGGCTGCGCCCTCGGCAAATAAGCCATAGCGCACCCTCCCTTCAACCATAACAGCCATTATTGCTATGACAGCTTTAATGGCTGTTATAGCTATTGTGGCTGTTGTAGCTGTTATTGGCCGTTAGATCTGTTGTAGCTGTTATTGGCCGTTATAGCGGTAGTCATTGTGGCCGAAAGAAAGGTTTTTTACTTGCTTTCGCAGGGAGGTATTGTGATTTCCGTTCTCCCCGAGCCTTCGGTTAATATATTTCCACATAAAAAATTTATTAGGATTTTGATATACCGAAAAAACCGTTTACCTTTGCAGTAGAAAAATACCCTTCGTGACTGAACGGCTACGTGAAAAGTGCGTAGCTCACAAGTGTAGGTTACGAGGGCTATTTTTTGCCCTTTTGGTTCGAGCGGTGTCTCGCGTATGGTATTTAGGAATAAAACTCCAATGCCTGTAAACCTGTGTCCAGCTATCGGAATTTACTCGTATCGGTGTGGTGACATTCCCCGGATTATCAGGCGAGAAACTCGTTGCGCTCGGATAGCATCATGCTATCAATTATTATTTCTAACAAGTCGTGAAAAACCATTTTCTTCTGCTCCTGCTTGCATATTTGCTCTAAAATTCGACATTGGAAATTCGATATGCGACAGTCCAAAATATAGAAGTGGCCGTCATCCTGTTGCGGGATGACGGCCACTGTTATTAGGGGAAGTTGTCTATCGCTATTATATGCGGTAGATGATTACTTGACGATGACCTTGGCGGTGGTGGCGCCGGCACGTACGATGTATACGCCGGGTACTACGGACACGGAGGCATCGGTGACGGAGGCGCCGACATATACGGCCTTACCGTCAGCGGCATATACTGCCAATGCCTGACCGGCGTTGCCGGACACGATGATGGCGCCGTCAGCGGCCTTGATGGAGGCGGAGCCGTCCACGCTGATGTCGTTGACACCGGCACCGGGGATGAAGAGAACGTTAATGTCCGGGACTATAGAGGTGGCTGCGTAGCCGAAGGTTTCATCGGTCTTCTCGGGGTCGAGGGTGTATTCTGCGTCATCGACTTCGTCGTTGTTGTCGAAGCGGGTGTTGAGCGGCGACTCGGGCTTGCCGTAGGTGCCCTTGAATGCCACGCCGTCGAGGTTGGTTCCTTTTCCGGTCTTGTAGATCATCACCACGAGGTTCTTGCCGTTGTACTTGTACTCGTTTTGGAGGGCGAAGGCCATGGCTTCGTCGTCGAGCTTGACGTCGATGGTTCCTTCAAAGACTTTGGTGAGTTGGCCGACGGGAATAATTCCGTCTTCGAGATTAGCCTTTTCGGTTTCGCCCAGCCATACGCGCATGGGTACATTGGTGAATTCGCTTTCGAGGGTGCCGTATGGGAAGGATATCATCGCAATCTTCTTGCCGGCGTTTTCGCCCAGGTCCGAAGCGTAGTAGATGCCCTCGAATACGGACTGATTGGCCAAGAATGTGGTAGGTACTACAGATACGTCATCGGGAGAGGCGGCGCCGATGGTTACCAGCTCGCTGCCTTCCGGAACAATGTTCAGTACAAGTGCGGCTGTCGAGTTGTTGGACACGTCTTCGTCTGCATCGTAGAGCACATATCCGGAGACGGTGGTATTCTTGGCCTCTGTAAAGGTGTATTGCAGCTTGAGTTCGGTCGCGGCGTTGCGTGCCAGTTCGGTTCCGTCTACTGTTGCGAGGGTCTTGCCTTCGGCATCGCGCAGTTGCACTTTGTAATCCTTGGCCACGTTGCGTCCCTTATTGGTGACTTTCACGAAGTACTCTGCGAGCTTGTTCGTGGTGGGGAATTTTTCGCCTCTTACCGAGACGGCTGCCAGGTCATTGGCCTTGGCTTCCACGGCGGTGACGGTGGCGACCCAACCCAAGCGGCGGTCCATGATGTCGCTGGTGAAGTGGAAGGTCAGGGCTCCGCTGTCATTGGTGGCTTGGAGGTCTTTGATTGCCTCGGGCACTCCGCCTTCGCTGTTGAATTCGCCGATTTTGGGGGCGGTTTCGTCCAATCCGTTGTATATGATCAGGTAATCACCAAAGGAGTCGATTTCGAATTCGGTGAATTGCACTCGTATATAGCTGTTGGGGTTGGCGGGCTTGATGGTCAGCAGATCGTCGGCGTTGTTGGTGTAATTGCCTTCGCCGCCGTTGTCGTAGAATTTGTATGTCTTGCCATCCTCGACCACTGCCACTGCATCGCCTTGTCCCATGACAATCCAGTCGGCTGGTTTGACCAGAACAGTGGGAGCCTCGGTATATGCGCCTTCGCCCTTGTCGTTGACAGCAGCGATGCTGTAGATGTAGCGTCCGTATCCGGGGGTGTCCTCGTAGGATGTCTGCGAGGGATCGGAGATTTTGATTTCGGTCTGGTTGGGCGAGCCGTAGATGCGTCGTTTGATTACGTATCCGGTAAGTCCTGCCGGGTCAAAGCTTCCGCCATTGAGGCCTTTGGTGGGAGCTGTCCAGCTAAGTACGGCCTTGTTGTCGCCCGGGACGGCACTGAAGGATGCCACGGCTGCCGGGACATCGGCGCCGACTACCACGTGTAGCGGGTCGGTGTCCACGCCGCCGTCGCCGGCAGCGTTGAAGGGCACGAGCTTGTAGTCGTGGCCGCCTTCGGAGACGTTATTGTCCGTGTATTCCGTGGCTGTGGCGTCCAAAGAGGCTACTTGCGTGCCGTCGCGCAGCACCTTGATGCCTTCGAGCGAGGTCAGGGCGTTGCCTTGGGCGTCCTTGGTGGGGAGAGTCCAGGCAAGTTTTACAGAGGTTCCCGAGACGGTGGCGCTGCGGCCGGTGACGCGGTCGGGGGCTCCCTTGGCTACATTGATATATGGTATCATCAGCGTGTTGAGGCTGTCGAATTCGCCGTTGTACAGGATGTTGTTGATGCCTTTGGCTTTGCCTGTCTTGGTATCGATGGTGTACAAGGCGTATTTGCCGTTGTTGTACCAGTATAGCACGCCGGTGGAGTAATCGAAGGTCATAGACTGGTCGAAGGCCGCATCGACGCCCAATTCGCCTACCAGGGTCACGCGACCATTGGTCTTATTGACCTTGTAGAACGAGTTGTTGGTGCTCACTGCGTAGATCTGTCCGTCCAAGTCGCAGGCAAGGGCAATCATGGTAAACTTGTTGCCTGCCAAGTCGGCGAAATCGCCTACTTTCTTGACTGCGCCGGTGTTTATGTCCAGCGTCGCCAGGGCGCCGTTGCCCTTGTAGATGCCGTAGACGTTGTTCGTGGTGTAGTCGTAGGTCAGGTCGATGCAATTGGTGCTGGTGAGCGATATGGGCGTGCGCTCACCGGTCTCGGTGTCGATGGTGCTGAAGCTCTCGATGGAGGACTGTGTGCCGGGGAGTGTCACTTGCACATACCACTTGTAGTTGTAGTAGAAGCCGCTGTAGCACTGTCCCAATCTTGACTGGTCCGCTATCAGCGTTACATTGATAGGATCGGTCTCCGGGTCAAACTTTATGGGCCCGGTCACGGAGTTGTCGTTGCCATGCTGCCAGGTCTGGTAGGCATAGATGACCGGCGCGGCCGACGCCCCTATTACGGTGGCGAGGGCCATGGCAAGCGTTGCGTAGAATTTTTTCATACGAACTTTGGTTTTGTTTATAGAAAGGATAGATTTGGTTTATTTCCTCGGGGTCAGCCCGTCGGATTGTATGTCGCAAATATACGTATATTTTTTACCCGGATGTGCAATGTGTCATTATTTTTTTTTAAGGCGTCCAATCGGATATATTGTCAAGCCGAAATGCGCCAAACGGTGCGGCAATACGGCTATATGGTGTTATTTTGGCACCGGCGTCCGGCGGCGCTACATGCGAGGATTTGCCGCCGGGACTTGTGTCTGCTATTTTTCGCGGAGGAAGCGGTAGCCGAAGCGCCGGCATGCGGCGCGTTCGAGGTCTTCGCGGGCCTCGGGAGCGGCGATGGCGATGAGGGCGCGGGCACGCTGAGCGCAGTCTTTTCCTTTGAGGAAGGCGGCGCCGTATTCGGTCACCACATACTGGGTCTGGAATCGGGTGGTGACAACTCCGGCGCCCTCGGTGAGCACCGGCTTGATCTTGGAGATGCCCTTGCCGGAGGTCGCAGTCATGGCTATAAAGGTCTTGCCGCCCTCGGAGATCGCGCCGCCGTACATGAAGTCGTGCTGTCCGCCGACGCCGGAGAACAGTCGCGTGCCTATCGAATCGGCACATACTTGTCCGGTAAGGTCCACTTCGATGGCCGAATTGATGGACATCACCTTGGGGTTTTGGCATATGCGGAAGGGGTAGTTGGTCCACGCTACGTCTTTGAATATAATGTCCGGGTTGTAGTCCATGAAGTCGTATAGTGCCCTTGAGCCCAAGGCAAGGCTGGCCACGCTCTTTCCGGGCATGACCACCTTCTGAGAGTTGTCTATCACTCCGCTTTGGATGAGCGGCAGCACGCCGTCGGTCATTGCCTCGGTGTGCAAGCCGAGATGCCGGTGGTCGCGCAGCCGCCCGAGCACGGCATTGGGAATGCCGCCCACGCCTATTTGCAGCGTGGCACCGTCGGGTATCAGTTCGGCAATATGCCCGCCGATTCGGCGCTCGGCATCATTGGGTACGGCCGTAGGCACTTCGACCAGCGGGTCATCGACTTCGACACAGGCATCGAAGCGGCTGATATGTATGAGCGGGTCGCCGTAAGAGTAGGGCATCTGCTTGTTCACCTGCGCGATGATAGTCTTGGAACATTCGACGGCCGAGAATGCCAGGTCGGCCGACACGCCGTAGCTGCAATAGCCGTCCTTGTCGGGGGGCGAGACGTTGAGCAGGGTGACATCCAGCGGCAGGTATCCCTCGCGGAACAACGCCGGGACTTCGCCGAGGAAGCATGGGATGATTTGTGCTTCGCCACGGTCTACGGCCTTGCGTATGCTGTTGGAAATGAACAGGCTGCGCGGGATGAATATATCTCGATACTCGGTCTTGGCATACGGGGCGTCACGGCGGCCGACAGCAAAGGCCGAATACATCTCCACGCCTTGCAGCTCGGCGTGGCGTGCCGTTATGGCATCCAACAATACCTCCGGTATGGACGTGCTGCCTTGGATGTACACGCGGTCGTGGCTTTTGACCAGTTTGGCCGCCTCGGCGGCAGTCATATAGTTCGCTTTCATGTCTGTGGCGTATTATGCCTATGGCGTATTATATTATATATGGTGTATTATGTCTGTGGGAAATTACGGTTGAAGGCTGCGAGTCGTTCTTCAAGGAGTGGATAATCGTCGTCGCCGAGCATCGATGTGCATATGCGCAGCCCCTGCTGTTCGCTGCCGGTGGTACGCAGCGAGATGGCGGCGATGCCGTAGTGGATGAGCTCGTCGACGAGGTCGTCACCCGTAAAGCCCTTGCGGCCTATTGTGAAGAAGAAGCCGTCACTGACGTCCCGGTCGAGGTCCTTGTCGTATACGATGTGAAAGCCGTTGCGCACGAATATAGATTTCAGCCGTGCAGCGCGTCGGGCGTATTCGCGGTTTTCGGTCACGAAATCGAGTTTCCCGTCGCATGCGGCCTCGTACATTGCCGCCAGAGCATACTGTGCCGAGTGGCACACGCCCGAGGACAAGGTGTACAGTATGGTGTGTACAAAGGTGCGTCCGGGCGTGTCCATACCGAGAGTCTCCTTCAGATGGGGATACTCGCGGTCGAACAATGCGTCGGAAATCACAGCCGTGGCCACACGCTCGCCGGCATAGCTGAATATCTTGGAGGCGGAGAGCAGTAGTATGTAGTTGTCGGTATATCGCGCTACGGTGCTCTGGTACGGCGGCTCGAATGGATGTCCTATGTTTTTGCGCGAGTCCATGCCAAAATATGCGAGGTCTTCAAGGACTATCGTGTCGTATTGTGTGGCCAGGCGGCCGATGTGTTCCAACTCGCTATCGGTGAAGCATATCCACGCCGGATTGTTGGGATTGGAATATATGATTGCGGCGATATTGCCTTTTGCAAGGCGGCTTTCGAGCTTCCGGGCCAGCTTATCGCCGCGGAAGTCGTGGACATCAAATTCGTCTGTCTTGTATCCCAGCACTTTGGCTTGCAACGGCTGTACCGAGAACCCCGGATTGATAAACAATATGGTGTCCTTGTCGGCGTGCAGGTGTGTGCTCAGGATAAATGATGCAAAGGTGCCCATCATGGACCCCACGGTGGGCACGCAACTTTCCGGCCTTACGTCTATGCCGAGGAAGGCCTTGACAAATCGCGAGGCTTGCTGTTTGAGCGGGGTGATGCCGGCTATATTGGGATACTTGTTTGCCACTCCGGCGTCGAGAGCCTGTTTTTGGGCCTCGATGCCTATTCGAGATGCCGGAAGTCCGGGCGAACCTAACTCGAGATGTACGAATTTACGCCCCGTAATTCTCTCCAGTTCCTCGGCAAGGGCAAGGGTCTGCCGGATGGTGGCATCGCCGGCATGAGCGATGTGCATCTTGTGCAGCACCTCGCCGACAGTCTTTCGGTCAAAAGGTATTTCCATACGTTATAGTTGTTTTTCGTGGAAGTGTGCTCAATTGTTCCCGTTGATGTGGGTGTGTGCCACCTTGAGCCCGGCGCGGAAGGCCTTGATGTTCATCTCGACGATGGCATCTCCTTTGCGTGCGAACACCGAGTGTATGCCGTCTTCGATTTTAGCGATGTCGATACCGAGGAAAGGCGCTGCGGCGCCCAACAATACGATATTGGCGGCGCGCGGCGAGGTGGCCTCGCTTGCAATCGCGGCCACATCAAGCGCCACGTGGTGGGGCAACGCTTCGATGCGCTGCATCAGCGTGTCAAGGTCGGGGTAGTCGGGAATATTGACAAAAGGTTCGGTATTTGTAATCACCCATCCGTCCTTTTTGAGGTACGGCAGGTAGCGCATAGCCTCCATGGGTTCGAGCGAGATGATGAGGTCGGCCTTACCCAAGGGTATGAGGTCGGAAGCTATGGGCGTAGAGCTGATGCGCAGGTTGGACTGCACGTCGCCGCCGCGCTGGCTCATGCCGTGCACCTCGGCCTGCTTGATATAAAGGTTGTCGTTGATAGCGGCGGCACCGATTATTGTGGCTATCGAGAGGATGCCTTGGCCTCCTACTCCCGAAAGTATTATGTCTGTATTCATGGGTCGTCCTCCCGATTTATTTGGTTTGTTTAGCGTGGCGGCGAGCTGTCTGTATGCACTCGCGACGCGGTACGATGACACTCACTCCTTGGTACTCGATTTCTTGTCGGATAATATCTTCCATCTCGGCCATATTCTTAGGCAGAGGGATGACCGTGCGCACGTGCTCCGGCTCGACGCCTATGCCGAGGCAGATGCTCTCTATGCGGCCCGTTCCGGCCGAGTCCTGTCCTCCGGTCATCCCGGTGGTGAGATTGTCGGAGATTATTATCACGATGTTTGACTTGCTGTTGACGGCATCGAGCAGCCCGGTCATACCCGAGTGGGTGAAAGTGGAGTCGCCGATGACGGCCACCGACGGCCACTGGCCCGCATCGGCAGCGCCTTTGGCCATCGTGATTGAGGCGCCCATGTCCACCACGGAGTGTAGTGCTTGATATGGAGGCAGATAGCCGAGTGTATAGCAGCCTATATCGCCGAAGACGCGCGGATTGGCGTACTCGCCCAGAACATTGTTTAGTGCCGCAAACATGTCGCGGTGTCCGCAGCCCCGGCACAAGGCGGGCGGACGCGGCATCACCAATTCGGACGGCGCAAACACTTCTTCATTCTTGAGCCCGAGGGCGGAGGCGACATTGTCGGGTGTCAGTTCGCCGGTGCGTGGTACGGCGCCCGAAAGACGTCCCTCGATACGGACGCTCTGCTCCAGGACGCCGAGCAGCATCTCCTCCACCACCGGCTGGCCGTCTTCGAGCACAAGCAGCGATTGGCACTTGGAGGCCAGTCGCCTTACGGCATTCACCGGCAGCGGATATTGTGAGACCTTCAGCACCGGATGCGGGCATCCGTCCTTGAAGTTTTCCATGAGGTAATTGTATGCTATGCCGCAGGCGATGATGCCCACCGATGAGTCGGCCCCGTCGATATATTTATTGTACTCGGATTCCTCGGATCGGCGCTCTATATCTTTCTGCATACCGGTCAGTCGCTCGTTGCGACGGCGTGCCACAGCCGGAAGCAGCACCCATTCTTTGGGATTGTCGGGATAGCGCATCGGGTTGGGCTCGCGTATCTCGCCGGTCTCGACTACGGCACGCGAGTGGGCCATGCGTGTCACTATGCGCAGCAGCACCGGTATTTTGTATTCCTCGGACATGCAAAAAGCGTCTTTCATCATATCATAAGCTTCCTGCTGCGATGACGGCTCGAACACGGGCACCATGGCAAATTTGCCGTAAAAGCGCGAGTCCTGCTCGTTCTGCGACGAGTGCATCGATGGGTCATCGGCAGCCACTACGACAAGTCCGCCGTTGGTGCCGGTCATGGCCGAATTCACAAATGCATCGGCGCAGACATTCATACCTACGTGCTTCATGCACACTATGGCGCGTTTGCCCATATACGACATTCCGAGGGCTTCCTCCATGGCGGTTTTCTCGTTGGACGACCAGCGGCAATGAATGCCGCGAGCCCGGGCCGTCGCATCGCCCTGTACAAACTCGGTGATTTCGGTCGAAGGTGTTCCGGGATATGCATAGCACCCCGAAAGCCCGGCATGTACGGCGCCCAAGGCTATGGCCTCGTCGCCCAGCAGCAATCGTCTTTCTCTCATAAGGTTAATCGTGTTTTTATGTTTTTTGTGTTTCTGCGTTCTGTCGTCTCTACGGCTGCCTCTGCATCTGACGCCTTGCATTTCTGCTTTTAAGCCTTGCATTTCTGCATCTGACGTCTTGTGTTTATGCTTTTTACGTCTTGCAGCTATGTGTTTTGCCAAATTCTTTCACGGACGCGTCCGTAACGAATATGGCGGAGCGGCCTAAAGTTAAGCGAAGACCTCTCTCCGGCCAAAACGGGACAACGCCCGTCAGCCTATACGGCAAAGATAGTATTTTTGCACCAAGCAATCGACACGCTTTTTCACTTTTTTTCGGAAGAATAATCGTCGTGCCATTCGACACAAAAAACGTTCTGTCAGCCTGATACGCTGCTTTGCGGCACGTGTGCCGCCTTTCTGCCGCTCAGTCAAACATATTGATACGGATGCATCCCATTCCCCGAATTTCCGTCCACCGCAAAAAATCCTCCTCCCCCCCCTCAAAAAAACGGGAATACGATTTTAGCTACTTATCGCTTTCCCAGTTTAGACAACTGACGAAATAGTTGCTCCCACTTATCGGCAATAGTCGATAAATCAAATTGGTTTGATTTTTTATAGCTGTTTTCGGCCATAGCAACTCGTTTGGGCTCATTTCCCATTAGTTGCGCAAGCCGTTCTGCATATCCATTGATATTAAAGGGCTTAACAAGAACGCCATCAACGCCATCGTTAATAATGTCCGATGCCGCCTCGTAGCTATCAAAAGACACTGGAATACACTTATGAGATATTGCTTCAGCCAAAACCATAGGAAATCCTTCATAATTTGAGGTTAAGCATACAAAAGCTGCCTTTTTATAATATGGAGTTGGGTTTTGGCGACCCTCGAAGCTGACATCTTTCAACTTCAAGTCTTTGGCAATTTTCTTAATCGCGGACAAATCCGGGCCATCTCCTACAAGTATCAAACGCCAACCTTTTGCTCTACTATCATTTTGAAGGCACGCCCACACACGCAGAAGTTTATCCATTCTTTTTTGAGGAAGATCCATCCTACCGACATATAACACTATATGTTCTTTTTCTCCGAAATCGCCATATGTCTCTACGACCGCAGGATTAGGTATCGCAATCGCATTGCCGAGAGCCTTAAATTGATGACGATAACCACTGGACAGCAAAACAACCGCGTCAGAATTGGATGAAAGCCATTGATAATATCGGGCACGCTTAATATAATACCTAAGACGCAACAACGGGTTCAATAGTATTCGCACAAAACGCTCAGCCTTATTTCTGGCAAGCAATTTATTCATATCGTTGAAATTTGCTAACATCAGCTTCGGATTAGAATGCAAGACACTGACAAATGCACAATTATTCAATCCGTATGGAATCAACGAAGTCTCCGGATAACACAATGCATATTGATTGATGACTATTTCGATTCTGTTGTCACTAATCACCTTCGTTATAAAGCGCTTTTTTTCGTCATCCGTCTGTAAGGTCGCAGGCATATGGATTACCTTATACGCTGTATCAACCATACTCGCCTTATCTGCAATGAGTATTAGCGCCGAAACATTGTGCCCTCGATGCGCCAATTCCGTCGCTAGCATATCAGAAACTCTTTCTATACCACCAAATTGCGGATCAAACGTGTGTCTGCTGTAAAATAGTATATTCATTACGTCACTAATTTTACTATATTTGCGATTTATATGAAGTATGCAATTAATATCGTCATAGCAAGTGTGGCCACCACCGCCATATTTTGGTTCGCGAAAAGCCGTGCACGGCACAGCGGCAGCATCAGAAGTATCGGGCTCAGACACCATGACAGGTAGGCGAAGCGGTCGGTGAAGAACGCTCCTATCACCAACAGCCAAACGGAGTTGGCGATAATGTACGTACAATACAGGTGCTTATACATTCCGTCCTCAAACTTCTTGACATATATATAATACCACCCAACTACGATGGGCAGTAGCGAGTACGCGACGAAATCCCAGCGGAAGCCTTTTTTGAGCAAGGCTACCGCCGCAGCATTGAACCCGGCTTGCTTCGAAATCTCCGTCTCGAGATACTTGGCTCGCTCATCGGTTACGAGGTCGGCAAGCATGTCTTGCACCGTATTACCCATGCCGAAAGACAGTAGCAGGCACAGACACCACAACGCCAAGCACCATTTTGGGTTTTTGAGGACAAAAGCCAATCCGAAGGCGCATATGGTCAATGCTACAGAGAAGTGGATATTGATGGCTATCAGCGCCAAGACGCCTGCCCAAATACGGCTGCGCGAATACATTGCTATCGCCAGTACGGCCGTTGAAACGGCCATGCCGGCACGCAGGGTATTCACGCCATAAGCTATGAAGAACGAGCTGCACATTATCATTACAAGCAGCGTCGCCTGCGCCCGGCCGCGTGTCATGATGCGGCAGGCAAGCCAGTAAGCGCCTACGTACCACGCAGCTATCAGCCCGAAGTACCAGCTCAAAGGCAACCCGGTGGCACGCACCATATTGGTGAAGAATGTGAAGAACGGGTCATTGGCATATCGCTCTCCATGTCCCATATAGGTGTACGAATACACCACGTGGTCTTCCCACCACGCACTCATATCCAGAGGGATGGTTGCACATGATATTGCAAAAGCCAAAGTCAGTACTCCGCACAATACCGGTGCATTAATATTATGCTTGCGCGAAATGGAGGTGATCACAAATATCCAGCCGATAATACTGAGTACCAGCCTCATCATCGCTATATGGTCGTGATATGCAAACAACAGCGAATGGTCCATATCTCAGACTTCGAGGAGGTTGTAAATGCGTGAAAGGATGGTACGGGGCGCGAATGTCGCCAGGGCGTAGCGGTGAGCCTCATCGGCACGGCGGCGTGCAAGGTCGTAATCGTCCATCACCGCAAGGACTCCGGTGAGGATGTCCTCGTCTGCATGTCCGCACAGCAAGCCCCTGGGACGTGTCCCTTCGCCGATAAGCTCGGAAGGCCCGGCCGTGCGCGTTGCCAGTACCGGCACTCCCAGCACCATGGCTTCGGCCACCACCAGAGAGAAACTCTCGCTATTGGAACACGATACCAGTAGGTCGGCGTCAGACATACGCCCGTAGGGATTGGCGGCATATCCGGCAAGGGTGACGCTGTCGCTCACACCGGCGGCGTCTATCTGCTGCTGCAGGTCGTCGCGCAATTCTCCGTCGCCGATTATAGTAATGTGAAAACGGCGCGAAGTATGCCCCGGCAAGGCTGTCGCAAGGCGCACAAGGCGGTCAAAGCGCTTTTGGTCGGTGAGACGTCCCACGGCCACGATGTCAAAGACCCCGTCGCGATGCCCGCCTTCAAAGTCCAAAGGGGCGGCAGCCGCCTGCGCACATATCGCCTCGGCATCCACGGGATTGTATATAGTGCACAATTCGAGCGTCTTAAGCGAGGGAAAACGACGGCGGAAGGCATTGACAACCCCATCGCTGACACCCACAACGGCATCCATGGCTGTATAAGCACGGCGTTCGCGCCGTTCGCAGCCGAACTGCGATAGCTCGTATGGCGCGGTGTAGATGTCCGAGTGTACCCACGAGACATTCACAGCCGAACGGGGCGCAATCAGAGCGTGGCACAACAGCGGCAGGCCTTCGAGAAAGCTGACTACGGCGTCATACCCGTCGAGGTTGCCGCCACAGGCTTGGCGAAGTCGGTGCCGCAGAGGTCCGTGCACATGCAGGCGCCGACTGAGATTGTACGCCACCGAAAAGTCGCGGCAGTATCCCGGCCAGGCACACAAGCGGCCAACCCATTCCGGCACTTGTGCGTCGAGAATGCCGCCGCCCACGATCTGCAACAGGTCTACGTCGGCACGCCTGCGATTCCAATGGCGTAGTACGTCTACCAGGACGCGTTCGGCACCGCCGCCGTTCAGCGGCCCGGTGATAAACAGGACTCTTTTTCTCTTACGTGCCATAACGCGCAAAGGTACGAATTTTTGCACAATGTCGCAAGAATAAAAAAACCGACCACTTGACTCTACAAAAACAAAAAAAGCTGCAAAATATTTGGCCGGGCCGAAAAAAGTGCTTAACTTTGCACTCGCAAAACGGCGGGATAGCTCAGCTGGTTAGAGCGTCGGATTCATAACCCGGAGGTCCCGAGTTCAATTCTCGGTCCCGCTACAGCACTTGACAGGGAAGTCATACGACTTCCCTGCTTTTTTTGTATATGCCGCCTAAAAGCGCTAACTTTGCATCGACAGCAGCGTCATAGGGAGCGTGTATCATAATAGTAACGCAATGTAGGGGCGCAATACATTACGCCCGCGCAGTATAATGATATTATACCGGATTGCAGGTAAATAATCCTTTGATGACATCTCGCGCCCTTGTCGTTAAGGTGCACGGACACCTATTTTGACACTCCTTCGGGTGTTCTCGGAGAAAGTGGCGCCGCAACATTCGACCAAAGAGCCCTGCTATTATGAAAAGATCCAAAGCCTCGGAAGGTTCAAAACCTAAAATTATACGTGCTACTACCATCGGCAGTTCGCTGGAGTCTTTTTGTGCGCCAATGCTGCCGTATCTCGTTGATAAATACGATATTGTGGTTGTGTCAAATCCTGACGAAGCGCTGGAGCGCATGTCGCACCTCCCCGGTGTGCGCACGATAGGCATACCCATGCAGCGGCACATCGCGCCGCTGAGCGACTTACGCTCGCTGTGGCGTATGTATAGGCTTATGCGTCGCGAGAGGCCTTGGCTCGTACACTCGATGACGCCCAAGGCCGGCCTGATATGTATGCTCGCCGCGCGTTTGGCCGGCGTACCCAACCGCATGCATACTTTCACCGGGCTGATATGGCCGACTTCGCACGGAATTAAGCGCTCGATACTCAAGGCTATGGATCGTCTGCTGTGTAGTTGCGCCACTGTCATCAATCCCGAAGGGCGCGGTGTGCGCGATGATATGGTGCGCGGCGGCATCACTCGCCGGTCCATGGTCATATTGGGACACGGAAATGTGCGTGGCATCGACCCCGAATACTACAACCCGGAAGACCCCGGCGTGCGGCAGACTGCAAAGACCCTTCGCCGGGACGACCCGGAAGCTTCTATGGTGTACGTCTTTGTGGGACGGCTCGTGGCGGACAAGGGCATAGCCGAATTGGTACGGGCGTTCGCGGACGTCTACGACAAGAACCACGGCGCACGACTATGGCTGGTGGGACGCACCGAGGATGACCTCGACCCGTTGGACAAGGATACTCGCGACACCATAGCCTCGCACCCGGGCATACGCGCCTTTGGCGAGCAGGCCGATGTGCGGCCGTACCTCGTCGGGGCAGACGCCTTTGTGTTTCCTTCGCACCGCGAGGGGTTCCCTAATGTAGTCTTGGAAGCCGGAGCAATGGGATTGCCGTCAATAGTGACGGATATCAACGGCTCGCGCGAAATTATCGAGAATCATTACAATGGCATCATTGTCGCTCCCGGCGATGCCAAGGCGCTGGAGGCAGCCATGGATACGCTGCGCGACAGCGGTGTGCGTGCACGCATGGCCGGACATTGTCGCGACCACGTGCTGCGTTATTGGTCGGCATCGCAGGTGCGACAGGCGTTGCTCAATTTTTACGCCGGAATTCTGCAAGGTAGCAAGACAACGACCCGGTAGGACGGCGTGTAAAAACCGTAAATCTCTGTAAGAGCGCAATATATTGCGCCCGCAGCGACAGGGATTTGTTGCTTTGATATACTGCCGGTATCAGTTGTGGCCATCGAAGGCTTCCATGGTCGCCGAGGTGGCCGATGATATGTCGGCTCGCCTAAGCACTTTCTTTGCCGTTGTCCATACAATCGACAAGTCGGTCTTCAGCGAAATATGGTCTACGTACCATACGTCAAGCTCGAATTTTTGCCCCCAGGATATGGCGTTGCGCCCGTGGCACTGTGCCCAGCCTGTGATGCCGGGACGCACCTCGTGGCGACGCGCCTGCCGCTGCGAATATAGCGGCAAATACTTGGGTAATAGCGGCCTCGGGCCTATAAGGCTCATATCCCCGACAAGAACGTTGACCAGCTGTGGCAGCTCGTCCAAGGATGTCGAGCGTACAAAACGCCCCAAACGTGTCAGACGTTGCTCGTCGGGCAGCAATTCGCCATCGGCATCCCGGCGGTCGGACATCGTCTTGAATTTCACTATCTTAAAAATCTTGGCGTGGCGTCCGGGACGCTGTTGCAGAAAGAAGGGATTGCGGCAGCCGTAGCTGAAAAACAGCATCGCCGCAACCAATATCAATATTGGGAATAATATTATGAGTGCCAACACCGAAAATATGGTGTCTATGGCACGTTTGCCATATCGTGCGTAAAAAGACATAAGTCGTGTAATGGGTTTATGCAAATTTACGCGTTTTTTCGCTAACGTGCAACTGTACATCTGCTTGCTCGCAAAGCGGCACGCAGATGTAAATGCGGAGTGTGGAATTATTCCAAGGAGCTTAGGGGTCTTAGGGACTTTAGGGGCCTTAGGGACTTTAGGAAGCTTAGGGACTTACGTCGATGCACGCCGCAGCACTTGGCGGAGAGTTTATTTGTAATCGGAGAGTTGCTTCTGCAAACGCTTGCGTGTCGCGTATATGCGCGACTTGACTGTGCCTAAGGGCAAGCCTGTCTTCTCGGCTATCTCGGAGTACTTGTATCCGGCAATATGCATCGCAAAGGGGCGTCTGTATTCTTCGGGAAAGGTGTTGATGGCCTGCGTGATTTCTTTGGCGCCATAAACGTCTTCGGGGCTTTCGGCCGAGCTGTCTTGTGCCAAGTCTATGCGTGCCGGGGCGTCCGCAGTTTCCGATATCACGCCCGAACGTGCTTTGCGGCGGTATCCGTTAATGAATATATTGCGCATTATTGTGAATACCCAGCCCTTGAAGTTGATATTCGTCGCATACTTTTTTTCGTTGGTCAACGCCTTGAGTGTCGTGTCTTGCGTCAAGTCCTGCGCGTCGTCGCGGTTGGAGGTCAGTGTGTACGCAAAGTTGAGCATCTTGGATTGAAGTCCCGTCAGACTTTTTTGGAACCCCGTATTTATCATGTGTATTAAGGTTTTTTTGTTGTTAATTTTTTTTGGAAGTTTCTGCTATGCGTACAAGCGTTTGGCTTGTACGGCATTCTTTCCGCGTCGGCGGAAAGGAGTGTGTGTTGCGAAGGACGCAATCGTATGTCAGAGTGGTGTTTACGGGAGGGGTATATGCCCGAGCCATAAGAGTATGCCCGCCGAGTGGGGTGGGGGAACAATTCGGGAAAAGCTTTCGCCGCAACTATGCGTCGTCAGCTCGAAAACACGACAGGCGGACACGATACTATGCTCTCTTGCCCGATCCTACAACCGGTCTTCGTGTACAAAGTTACGCCGTAAATCTCGTAAATGCAAAATATATTGCAATATTTAACAATGTTTAGTATTAACAGTTCGCCAATAATGCTGTTATCTTTCTATAAACAAGACGGTTGCTGTATTACATGTATTTTACATATTGCTACTTGCAGCAATATCTCCGTATGGTATACGAAAGATGCGGGGTCTATACTTTACATCTATACTTTACAAAAGAACTTTACAAAAAAGACAGGGCGCCGCCGGAGAATATCCGGAGACGCCCTGTGTCGTTATATAGGGAATAGAATGTGTAGTCGGGATTTAGCGCACAAGCACGCGTGCGGCTGCACGTTGTCCATCGGCGCTGACGGCGGTTGCCACGTAGATGCCGGGTGCAAGGCTGCCTGCATCTAAGGTGTCTGCATTGGCTGAGGCCACAAGTGCTCCGGTGGGGGTGTACACGGCGATATTGGCTTTTTCGACGCCGAGTACGCGGATGGTGCGGCCTTCGAGCGCTATGGTCATTCGGTCGGCGGCGTTTGCGAAGTCATTCACCGAGGTCGACCCGGAGGTGGCCGCAGCAGTGTACTTGGCTATGCCCTGCCCCGGCACGAGTACCCATAGGTTGATTTTAGCGCCATTGACACGTGCTATGGCCGTGCTTACGAAGGTGCTGTTCGATGCGCCCGTGGCGCTGCTCAGCGCCGGATATTCGTGTATCAGCGAGGCATTGGACAGGCCGTTGGTGGCGTCTATGAGGTTGAGGCGTCCGCCCTTGACGCCGGTGGCGTAGGTCACGGAGGCGGCGAGGGTGTAGTCGCCGAACGCGAACATCTGGCAGCTGCTGCCGTAGGTGTTGTCGCCGACTGCCGTATTTTTCATAGACTCGATATGTGTGCCGTCGGCTCTGAATAGGGCTGTGGCGCCGCCTTTGCCGCTGGCCAGGATGCGGCCTTGTTCGTCTACGCGTATTTCGATGACTGCAAATCCGCCGCCCAGGTCAAAGTCTTTGCCGGAGGCGTCTTTGAGTGTAATCACCTGCGGAGTGGCGTTGGCCGTGCCGTTGGTGACGGTGTACACATACACTTTGCCGGCGTACCCGGTATTGGATGCGAAGTAGAGTTTGCCGTTGTTGATGGTGCCGGAGGCGCACATCAGGTCGCCTGCGCGGCCGCCGTGGTTGGTGGTGCTGAGGATTGTCGCGGGTGTGGCGTTATCGCCGTTCCATGCATAGACCTTGAGGGTAGAGGTGGCGTTCAGTGCTGCGTTGCAGGCCACTATGGTGCCCGAGAGATTGGCCACGGAGAAATAGCGATATGTGTCGGCGGCGATGCTGCCGTTGTCCAGTGTGCCTTTCTGTACACCGGTTTCGGCATTCACAATGTGGATATTGGCATCGTCGCTGCTGCGTTGCAGTACGTACAGGTTGTCGCCGTTGAGCACCATATTGCGCGTATTGACATTCGAGGGGTTCATATAGGATGTCGAGGTGCCTTGTGCGGAGCTGTACTCCCAGTCGGTGTTGAACATGGTGGGTAGTGACGTTGGCTTCTCGGGATTGGGTTCGGGATTGGGTCCGGGCTCGGGGTCTACCGGGCTTGTGGTGCATGAGCTGTAGTATGCAAGGCCCTGACCGGTAATCATCACCCAGGCTTCGATGCCCTGGCATGAAGCGACATTGTATTCGATGCCTCCGGTGAATGAGATGTTGCGGGTGGCGCCGAGGCCGTTGGCGGGATAGTCGCCCATGGCTTTTGCTTTGTCGTAGCCGTCGGTGACGTCGTACAGGCGCATGGTGCCGTCGGCGATGGAAGCGGCGCTCTTGTTGAGATATGTGGTGACGAACATGTATTTACGGCCGCCGTAGACGAATTCCTTCCAAGCGTTGCCTTGTAGTACGCTTTCGCCGGTGAGGGCGTATTGCTTGACGCCGCTGAGGTTGCAGAAGGTGGGCAGTATGCCCTGTCCGTCAATCCAGTATCCGTTGCCGGTGGGATGTACGCGCGAGCTGATGCCGCTGGCCAGGCGTGCGCCGTTGGCGGTGGCGTTGGTGCATTTGGCTTTCCACGACCCGTTGGTGCGGTGGTACTCGACGATGCGTGTCGTTGTGCCGTCGTCGTTGCAGAATGCAAACCACATATCGTTTTCGTTGCCGACAATTTCCATGCAGTCGCCTAAGCGAGCCGCTCCTTGCAGGTCGGTGGTGCTGTAAAACAGTCGTGCCTGCGAGTCTTTATTGTCCCAGACGTATATGCGGAGTTCCTTGCCGGAGGCGGCGAGGTTGCAGGCGTAGATCTTGCCTTCGAAGCATCGTACGTCGCATAGCGCGAGTGTTCCGCCGGTCACTACCGAGCCTTTGTCAAGAGTGCCGACCTTCATTGCCGTGCGTGCGTCCAGAACGATGACTTCGGAGTTGTTGTATATGGCGTAGAGGTATCCGTCGCAGTAGTCGAAGTTGCGCAATTTGTCGGACCAGTCCGTGGCGGTATTGGCTGTGGTGCTCAGGTTCCAGACCTCTTTGAGTTTTAGTTCGGTGGAGGGTGTCGGGTCGGGGGTTGTGCCTTTGTCCTTGATGGTGCCGGTGATGGTGACGTTGCGTGTGGTGACGCCGCCGCCTTTGACGGTCAGTGTGGCGTTGTAAGTTCCGGCGGCTTTGGAGGCGTCCAGAGCCACGGTGAGGCGTCCGCCGGTGCTTCCGTTCCATCCGCTTTGCGGAGTGACGGTAAATCCGTTGCCGTTGATGTCATATATCAGTCCGGAGGTGAGGTTGGAGGCGCTCACGGTGACAGTGGCCGTGGGGTTGGCGTCGCCCTGTGTGCAGGATAGCGTCAGTGTCGAGGGTGAGACGTTTAGCGTGGGATTGGCTGTCGGTTCGGTGATGGTGCCGGAGATGTTGACTTGTACTCGTGAGGCACCGCCGCCGGATATGGCTACGTATCCGTTGTAGTTGCCGGCGCTCTTGGAGGCGTCCATGGTGACGATGAGGTTGCCGCCGGTGCGGGCATTCCATCCGGAGGCCGGTGCGACGGTGAATGTCGAGGTGCTGCTGTTGTAGCTGATGTCGCTTGTCAGGCTTGCTGCCTTGACCGAAATGGTGGCTGTGGGGTTGGATTGTCCGCGAGTGGCGCTAAGTGTCAGCGAGCCGGGTGTGGCGCTCAGCGAGGGCGCTGCTGCGGGTTCGGTGACGGTGATGTACACCTTGATTTCGACGCGCTTGAGGTTGCTGCCCGAGCCGCTTTGTACGGCCACGTATGTCTCGTAAGAGCCTGCGGCCCGGCCTGATGCGTCAGCCTTGATGGACATCGTGCCGCCTGTGTAGTCGTCCCATCCGGAGGTGGTCACGGAGGCCATTTTGGATGCGGCGTTGTACACGATTTTGGACGAGAGGTTGGACCCGGTGATGGTGACGCTTTGTGCTGACGAGACTTTGCCTTTCTCGACGGTGAAGCTCAGCGAGGTTTTGGAGGCTTTCAGCGTGGGGTTGGCCACGTTGAAGGCCATCATTTGGTTGTATACCGCGAGGATTTGTGTGCCGTAGTTGGTTGCTGAGGCCCATTTGCCGCCGAGGGACTCCCAGGTGGGGGCGCAGCCGCGTCTCACGTAGTTGAATCGCGGATCTACCTTCGGGTATGGCAGTGCATCTGTGCACGCGTATGCAAAGAGGTGCTGGATTTGGGCTTCGCAGCCCAGAGCTACGGTGGCGAATTGGCAGCCTTTTTTGCCTTTCTGGGTGACGCCGAGGCCGCAATAGTTGTGGTCATCGGGGGTCACTGCAGTGCCGCCGGTATATTTGAACCATCCGGTCTCGATACAGGATTGGCACAGGGCAATGTCGCCGCGTATGCCGTATTTTTCGCCCATCTTGTACATTTGGACGGCGATTTCGCGGTCGAAACCGGGGTTCTTGGACTTGACAAACTGGTACATTCGGTCGATGGTTGCCACCTGTTTGCCTTTGATGTATGTCGCGGCGTAGGTGCCTATCGGCAGAAGTAGCGCCATGGCTATTAACGTCAGGAGCTTTTTCATGTGGTAAGTTAAGTAAGTGGTAGGTTGTCTACCTTTTTATTTTTTAGGTGAATAATTATCAGGCAAGTGCTCATAGTTGTAGTGCCATGAAAATCGTATAAGCACTATTCGTGTGCAAAGTTACAAAAAAATGGTTGATGCACACGCATTTCGTTAGTGTTTTTTTGTTACGGCTTTCATTTATTTTTGTACGCTTCGAGAGTTTTTGGGGATAGGTGTATGCCACGACACGAGGGCCAAAATCACCGGCTTGAGCAAACTCGACTCAGATACACTGACTGAAACCCTATTACTGAAACACTATATACTGAAACCCTATTACTGAAACATATTGGCTGAAACCCTATCCCAAAACCGTTGACCTTGGGGGTAATTAGTCATTATGCCTTTTCTGTTGAGTCTGTTATTTTGAGGCAGTATCTTTCGGGTGTTCGGTGAAAAAAAGCGGAGGCGTCAGGCATTAGAGCCGGGCGCCTCCGTGTTGTGTATCGCAATTGGGGTTATGGTTGATGCTATTGTTGCGTCGGGTCGTCTGCGGACTTGGACGCGGTGGTTGAGGTCTGCTTGGCTTCTGACGCTGTCGGCTTGGCCTCTGATTTCTTGGATGTTTTGGATTTCTCCGAGTTCTCTGAATTCTCCGAGTTCTCTGAGCTTGTCGGGGCTGCGGCCTGCTTTCTTGCGCGCGAGCTGCGTCGGCGATGTTTGTTTCGTCCGGGCTTGTCCTTGGCTTCGACGTCGGAGCGTGCGGAGGATGCGTCGTCCTCGGCGGTGATTCGAGTTTCGGCGGGTGCAGACGCGGCGGGAGCGGCGGCAGACGCGGCGGATGTCTCGGCGGGCGCGGTTTTTACGTTGGGCGTGTCCGTGCCGCTTGTTTTCTCGGATTTTTTCTCTTTCTTGGGGGATTTCGGGGTCTCGGATGCCTTGGCTGTCTTGCCGGGCTTCTCGGCCTTGGGCTTCTCGGTTTTCTCAGTCTTTTCGGCCTTTGGTTTCTTGGCTTTTTCGGCTTTTTCGGGCGCGGAGTCTTCGGCTTCGGCGCGTGCGGCGTCTTGGCGTCGTCGTGTCTTGGCTACGCTGCTTTGCTGTGTGTCTTTTTCCTGCTTGAGGTCGATGGCGTTGCCTTCTTTGTCCACGACGCGGTATTGCAGGTAGGCCAGCGACTGGTCGGGGACGAGGCCGAAGCGGACGCCGAGGTTGCGGCGCCAGCGTCGGTAAAGGCTTGAGAGCCATCCTTTGCGCAGGTATGCTTCGACATAGGGGTGGACGTAGAGCGTGAAGTCTTTGATGCCGAGGTCGTCAATCATGTAATGGAGCTTCTCGTAGAGGGTGTCCGTGAACAGCAGCGAGGGTTGTATTTCGCCTTTTCCGAAGCATGAGGGGCAGGTCTCGGTGGTGGTGATGTCGAGCACGGGGCGCACGCGTTGGCGCGTGATTTGCATCAGGCCGAATTTGCTTAGCGGCAGGATGTTGTGTCGTGCGCGGTCGTTGGCCATGACTTCTTTCATGTGCTCGTAGAGCTGCTGGCGGTGTTCGCCTTTGGCCATGTCTATGAAGTCGACGACGATGATGCCGCCCATATCGCGCAGGCGCAGTTGTCGTGCAATTTCGTCGGCGGCACGCAGGTTGACGTCCAGGGCGTTTGTTTCCTGGTCTGTGTCTGCTTTGGTGCGGTTGCCGGAGTTGACGTCTATGGTGTGGAGTGCTTCGGTGTGCTCGATGATGATGTATGCTCCGGCCTTGAAGGATACGGTCTTGCCGAAGGAGGCCTTGACTTGGCGTGTAACGGCGTAGGTGTCGAAGATTGGCTCGGGTTTGTCGTAGAGCTTGACGATGTCTACGCGTTCGGGGGCGATGAGTGCCACGTAATTGCGTATCTGGTCGTATGTCTCGGCGTCGTTGACGTATATGGCTTCGAAGGAGGGTGAGAAGACGTCGCGGAGCATTCCGACGATGCGGCTTTCTTCTTCGAAGACGAGTGCGGGCGCTTTGGCGCGTTGTGTCTTGGCCAGGGCGTCTTCCCAGCATTTGAGCAGGGTTTTGAGTTCGTTGTTGAGCTCGGCCACGCGCTTGCCTTCGGCGGAGGTTCGGATGATGACGCCGAAGTTCTTGGGCTTGATGCTTTCCAGGAGCTGGCGCAGGCGCATACGCTCTTCGCCGGACTTAATCTTCTGTGATACGGAAATTTTGTCTTGGAAGGGTATCAGCACCATGTAGCGTCCGGTGAACGATAGCTCGGTGGTCAGTCGCGGGCCTTTGGTGGATATAGGCTCTTTGACTATCTGCACCATGATTTCGCGACCGGCTTCGAGTTGGTCGGCGATTTTGCCCTGTTTTTCTATGTCGGGCAGGATTTTTTGGCGTGAAAGCTGTGGAATGCGTTTTTTGTCATCCAGCAGCTTGGACATGAACTCGGAGTAGGACGCGAAGTGCGGCCCGAGGTCCAAGTAGTGTAAAAAAGCATCTTTTTCATAACCCACGTTGACGAAGGCAGCGTTGAGGCCGGGCAGCAGCTTGCGGACTTTGGCCTTGTAAATGTCGCCTACGGCGTAGGCGATATTGCGGGCCTCCTTTTGCAGCGATACCAGGCGCGAGTCTTCCAGCAGTGCTATGGACACTTCGGAGGGCTGTACATCTATGACGAGTTCGCTTTTCATCGTGTGTGGTTTATGGTTTGGTGTTACATTTGCCGGGGGGGCGCAGGGATGCTGTGGCGGCCGTATCGGCTATTTATGGCTGTTATGGCTATTTATAGCTGTTATGGCTATTATGGCTATTTATAGCTGTTATGGCCATGATAGGCGGCGTGGTCTCCGGGTATTCCGGGCTCTTTGGGCTCTTTGGATTTTGCCGACCCCGGCATAAGAAAATGAAAAAAGGCAAGCCGTATGGCCGAGGTGTCCGGCCAACCGTCGGGGAGCGTTGTGTGTCGTCATCGACACCGCTCTACCCTGTGGTTTGCCGTGCTTTCCCCCGCGTTACGGCTTGTCCTTTTGTGACTACAGCGCGGCGCATGCGCCGCCTACTGTATCTTCCCCGGCGTATTATGCCGCCGGAGCCGTCTTATTTCTTCTTATGACGGTTTTTGCGCAGACGTTTCTTGCGTTTGTGCGTGGCCATCTTGTGGCCTTTTCTCTTTTTTCCGCTAGGCATTGTGTCTGTTTTTGGATTTTGGTTAGTGTATACGTTTTGGCGTGCTAAGGTGCATTGCGGGTTGTCCGCAGTGCTTTCGCACTCTCAGGCGTCTTATTTGTCCTTAACTTCCTGCATGAAGACCTTGGCGGGCTTGAATGCGGGGATCTTGTGCTCGGGAATGATGATGGTGGTGTTCTTGGAGATGTTGCGGGCTGTTTTTTCGGAGCGTACTTTGATGATGAAGCTACCGAAGCCGCGGAGGTACACGTTTTCGCCGTTGGCGAGTGAGTCCTTAACTACTTCCATGAATTTCTCTATTGTTTCGAGCACGTTGGCTTTTTCGATGCCTGTGGTTTTCGAAATTTCGTTAACGATGTCGGCTTTAGTCATTGTTACGTTTTTTGTTTATGTTATTATATTCAGTTGATTAGCGCGTTAATGAACCGGGCGCGGCACTAAGTCTTGCGGGGATGTCGCGCTCGTCTCGTATTTTTCGACTGCAAATATCGTAATTTTTTTTGATTCGGCACGCATTTTTGGAGAAATTTCTTTGATTTTTTGGGTTTTATGGGTTTGGAGTGGTTTGGATTTTGCGGGAGTGGGGGGATTATGGGAATTATGGGAGTTATGGGAGTTGCGAGAGTAATGGGAATTATGGGAATTATGGGGGGCCGCCATTGCTCTTGTTGTTGTTATTTTTCGCGGCTTTTATGTTTTCGATGTTTTTGTGTTTCTATTGTTGGAGGAGCGCTTGGAGGCTTGGGATGTTGCGGGCGCGGTTGGCCGGGGCGTCGGGTCGTGGTGTGCCGTTGGGGTTGAGCCATATGGCGTCCCATCCGGCATCCAGTGCGCCGCGAATGTCTGTGTCGGCGTTGTCTCCTACCATAAGGCAGTCGCGGGGGGTGCATGGTATTTCGGGGTAGAGGGCGGCGGCGCGTTGTCGTGCGTAGTCGTATATTCGGCGGTCGGGTTTATTGACGTCGATGTCGTCGCTGAGTACTACCAGGTCTACCAGTGCATCGAGGCCCGAGGATTGCAGTTTTTGTTGCTGTGTGTCTTTGAAGCCGTTGGAGAGTATGCCTATGTGGCATCCGGCGGCGCGTAGTGCTTTGAGTGTGGCGTGTGCGCCTTCTATGACGTTGGGGAGCAGCGCCAGGCGTCGCAGGTATTCGCTGTCGAGGTGCTCGGCGATGGCGTCGGCAGTGGTTGCATCGACTCCGGCGTCCAGCAGTGGGCGGCGGAAGCGTTCGCGCCGCAGGGTGTCGCGGTCTATTTTCCCGGGGGTGTATAGTGCCCACAGCATCGTATTGTGGTGGTGGTAGTTGTCACGCCAGCTGTCTACGTCTGCCCACCAGCGGTTTAGGTGCTCGGCCTCGTAGAGTTGGGCCAGCGCCTCTAAGGAGTTGTCGGTGAAATTCCAGATGGTGTCGTCGAGGTCGAACCACACCCAGGGATAGGATGCGGCGGCGCGTGGCTCAGCGCCTGTCATCGTGGGGTTGTATTTCGATGACATCACGTCGGGCTTGGTCGTGCATCATGCGGCGTCGCGCAAGCCCCAGGAGTGCGCTCTCGACAAAACCGCCGAGGCCGAATATGGTGAGTGCGCTGCCTGTCAGGATGTTGACTGTCGAATCGGTGTATCCGCCGACAAATATCAGGATGGCGCATATGGCCATAAGGCCGGGTATGGTGTATAGCCACATCGGCATGCGCACGGGACGTGTGCCGTAGGTCAGTATCCATAGTTGCACCAGGGCGCCCAGCAGTACCAGGATGCCGAACATCGGGGCGATGAGTTGTGTGAAGGTGCCGTTGAACACGAACATGCTGATACCCAGCAGCAGTGCGGCCACGCTTACTATCCATCCGAAGACGAGGGCGGCGCCGCGCTTGCGTTGCTGTCCTTCGCGGTTGCGCCCGCCGATGTATAGTACTATGTCTACCAGTGCCGAAATCACGAATATGATGCCGCCTGCGGTGACTATGCCTGACCCGGTGATGGTGTTGTGGCATATTATCAGTATCAGTCCCATGGCGAGTATGATGACGCCTGCCAGTAGTGTCGATGTTGCTTTCATGTGTCTGAGTGTTTTTGGGCATATAAGCCGTTTTTTTGTGTCCGGTTGTGTTGTTGCCTTATACTAAGGTCTTATATAATATATGTATTGTGCAAATGTACGCATTATCCGGCAAACGGCCAATTCTTTTTTTTCGGCGAAGGGTGTGGGTTAGGGTAGTGTGATGCGTAGGGTGTCTGTGGCGATGTTGACGTTTGGCGGCAGGGTGGCGGCGGTGGCGGCGTGGGTGCCCATGTCGTGGCTCAGGTGGGTGAGGTAGGCTCGGCGCGGGTTGATGTCTTGTATCAGGGCGAGGGCTTGGTCGAGGTTGATGTGGGACATGTGGGGTTTGTGTCGCAGGGCGTTGATGATGAGGGTGTCTACGCCGCGCATGGCGTCTATGGATTGTTGTGGCAGTGTCTTGCAGTCGGTGATGTATCCGAGGCTGTGGGCGTTGTCGGGTGTGTACATGCGGAATCCGAGTATGGGCAGTCGTGCGTGCATGACGGTGACGGGCAGTATGCGTATTCGGTTGATATGGAATTCTTTGTATGGTTCGATGATGTGTATGTCGTAGGTGGGCACGCCGGGGTATAGGTGTCTGGCGAAGCAATATGGGACGCGTGTGCGCAGGTCGTGCGCGACGTCTTCGCTGCAGTATACGGGGAAGGGTCCGGTGGTGCCGTGTCGCAGTGCCGGGATGTTGCAGTATGGGCGCAGGTCGTCGATGCCGCCTACGTGGTCGTAGTGGCTATGGGTGACCAGGAGGGCGTCGAGTGCCGGGGAGCCGGCGCGTAGTATTTGTTGGCGGAAGTCGGGGCCGCAGTCTATAAGGATGCCGGTGTGTCTTGTTTGGACGAGTGCGCTGGCGCGCAGGCGTTTGTCTCGCGGGTCGTCGGAGGTGCAAGTGGGGCATTGGCAGCCTATCTGCGGGACGCCGGTGGATGTGCCTGTGCCCAGGAATGTTAATTGTGCCTTATGGTAGGTCTTTTGGGAATCTGGAATGTGGAATGAGGAATGTGGAACGGGCTGCGCCGGGCATGGGCTGTAGTGTTCGGAGTGTTCTGTTTTCTCTGAGTGTTCGGGGGGGGCTGAGTGTTCGGAGGACACGGATTTCTCTGTTTTCTCGGAGGGTTCGGATTCCAATTTTGTTGTGCGGGTTGTCATTGGCGTTGTGTGCGGCTGCGCGGGGCGAAGCGTATGGCGAAGTATGTCACTGTGAGCAGTGCGAATACTATGATGAAGTATGTCTGGTGTTGTTGTGGCGGGATGAGGAAGTATATGGCGTTGATGAGCAGTTGCAGCAGGGCGTAGCATATCGAGACGACGATGTGCGGCAGCTGCCATTGGCGTATAAGCAGGTGGAAGATGAATTTGTGGTGTGGAGTGAGGATGTTTTCGCCGGCGAAGAGGCGTTGGGTTGTTGTGAGTCCGGCGTCGAAGAGGCATACTATGAGGAATATCATCATGGTGGCGTCTCCTTCGGCGAGTATCATGGTGGTGAGGATGTAGACTATGAGGAATCCCAGGGTGATGGCTCCGACGTCTCCGGCGAAGATTTTGCGGCTGATGTTGAATATGCCGAATATGGTCATGGCGGCCATAAGGGTGATGCAGAAGTGGATGTACATCGGTGCTTCGGGCATGGATGTGGTGCCGTGCAGTACGTATAGCATTGAGCCGAGGACCACGAGGGTGTATAGTGCGAGCATTCCGGTGATGCCGTCTATGAAGTTGACGGCGTTGATACATCCTACGCCGAAGATGATGATCAGCAGGTAGATGTCGAAGGCGCCGGGATAGCAGAGGCTTTTGAATGTGATGGCTACGGCGATGATTTGGAGCAGCAGTCGTGGCCATGGGGGCAGTGGTCGGATGTCGTCGTACATGCTGACGGCGGCGAGTGTCAGTGCGCATATGCCCATGGTTATCCATTGGGTGTTTTGAGCCTGTGGGGTGACGGCGGTGAATATCACGGCGGCCAGTGGCACGATGATTCCGCCGCAGGTGAGCATCGGGCGGTTGTGTGACGAGCGGCTGTCGACGGGTGCTGTTATGTGCAGTCGTCGTGCTATCGGGATGTAGGCTATCTCGATGGCCAGCAGTGATATGAGCATCCAGAGGGTGGGCAATGTGTCGAGCTTTTTTTTGTGGTTTTCGTGGTTGTCGGGTTTTCAGCGGTTGGCCGGGTCGTTGGCGGGGTCGGTGTACCAGCGGTATAGGCGGTCGATGCCGTCGTCGAGTTCGACTGTATGACGCCATCCGAGGCGGTGCAGGCGGCTGACGTCGCAGAGTTTGCGCATGGTTCCGTCGGGGTGACGGTGGTCGAAGATTATGGCGCCTTCGAAGCCTACGCGTCGGCGTATTTTTTCGGCGAGTCGGGCTATGGATATTTCGATGCCTGTTCCGACGTTGATGTGCATGTTTCGCAGTGGTTTGTCTGCGGCGCGGCGTTCGGCGGCGAGGTCTTTGTATGATACGTGTAGCATGACGTATACGGTTGCGTCGGCCATGTCTCGGCTCCAGAGGAATTCGCGCAGTGGAGTGCCTGTGCCCCATAGTTCGAGGCGGTCGGCGTATATGCCGTATCGGTGTAGTATGGTGTCTATTTCGGCGTCTGAGAGTGCGGGGTCGAATTCTTTGACGGGCAGTCGTGTAAGGTCGTGTCGCAGTGCGGCGTAGTCGCCTTGTCGGAGCATCCGGGCCAGGTGCATTTTGCGCATCATCACGGGCAGGACGTGTCCGTTGTCGAGGTGGAAGTTGTCGCCGGGGCCGTAGAGGTTGGTGGGCATGACTGCGACGTAGTCTGTGCCGTATTGTCGGTTGAGGCTTTCGCAGAGTTTGAGTCCGGCTATTTTGGCTATGGCGTAAGGTTCGTTGGTGAATTCGAGTGGAGATGTGAGCAGTGCGTCTTCGTCCATGGGCTGGGGTGCTTCGCGCGGGTATATGCATGTCGAGCCGAGGAATACGAGGCGTCGGACGCCGTGGCGCCATGCTTCGCCGATGACGTTTTGTTGTATTTGGAGGTTTTGGTATATGAAGTCGGCGGGGTAGGTGCTGTTGGCGAGTATTCCGCCGACGTGTGCGGCGGCGAGGACTACGGCGTCGACTTGTTCTTGGTCGAAGAATGTGCGTACTGCGATGGGGTCGAGCAGGTCGAGTTGGCTGTGGGTACGGCCTACGAGGTTGGTGTATCCGCGCTGTATGAGGTTGTGCCATATTGCCGAGCCTACGAGGCCACGGTGTCCGGCGACGTATATCTTGGCCGTTGGGTCGAGTAGTGGCTTGGCGGTGTTGTTGTTATCTTGCATTGTCTTGGTTTGGGGGTGGCCGGTATGGCTATTATAGCCGGTATGGCTGTTATGGCTGTTGTGGGATTGTTTAGATTTTGCCTTCTCGGGCGAGTTGCATGTCGGCGTCTACCATCATGTCTACGAGGGCTTGAAAGGATGTTTTGCGTGGGTTCCAGCCGAGTGTTGTGCGTGCCTTGGAGGGGTCTCCGAGGAGTTGTTCGACTTCGGCAGGGCGGAAGAAGCGCGGGTCGACTTCGACGAGTGTGCGTCCGGTGTCGGTGTCTATGCCTTTTTCGTCGAGGCCGGAGCCTTCCCATCGCAGGTTGATGCCTGCGCGGGCGAAGGCGCGAGTGGTGAAGTCGCGCACGGTGTGGTATTCGCCGGTGGCGATGACGAAGTCGTCGGGTTGGGGCTGTTGTAGTATAAGCCACATACATTCAACGTAGTCGGCGGCGTAGCCCCAGTCGCGTAGTGCGTCGAGGTTGCCCAGGTAGAGTTTGTCTTGGCGTTTGTGTGCTATGCGTGCGGCGGCGAGGGTGATTTTGCGTGTGACGAAGTTTTCGCCTCGGCGTGGGCTTTCGTGGTTGAAGAGTATGCCGTTGGCGGTATACATTCCGTAGCTTTCGCGGTAGTTTTTCATGATCCAGAAGGAGTACATTTTGGCTACGGCGTAGGGTGAGCGCGGATAGAATGGTGTGTCTTCGTTTTGGGGTACTTGGCGTACTTTGCCGAAGAGTTCGCTGGTGGAGGCTTGGTATACGCGGCATTGTTTTTCGAGGCCGAGTATGCGTATTGCTTCGAGCAGTCTGAGTGTGCCTGTGGCGTCGACGTCGGCGGTGTATTCGGGTACGTCGAATGATACTTTGACGTGGCTTTGTGCGGCGAGGTTGTATATTTCGTCGGGTCGTACTTCGCCGATGATGCGTATGAGTGATGATGAGTCGGTCATGTCGCCGTAGTGGAGTGTGAGTAGTCGTCGGCGGTGCATGTCGCGTACCCATTCATCGAGGTATAGGTGTTCGATGCGAGCGGTGTTGAAGGATGAGCTGCGGCGTATGATGCCGTGTACTTCGTATCCTTTGTCGAGGAGGAATTCGGCCAGGTACGAGCCGTCTTGTCCTGTGATGCCTGTGATGAGGGCTGTGGGCATGGTGTGTATATGCTTGGGTGTTAGTGTCTGTCGGTGTCTGTGACGGCGTGGTTTTTTACGGGGGGGGGGAGTGTTCAGTGCCGTATTGTTTGGCGTATTGTTTGGCATACGCGGTGGATGTCGTCGTCGGTGAGGGATGAGCCGCTGGGGAGGCATAGTCCGCGATCGAAGGTGTCGGTGCATATTGTGCCGCCGTAGTATGGCGCGTCTTGGTATACGGGCTGGGTGTGCATGGGTCGCCATAGCAGTCGGCTTTCGATGTCGGCGGCGTCGAGTGCTTGACGGAGTTGGTCGGGGGTGACGGTGATGATGTCCGGGTCGAGCAGTATGGTGGTGAGCCAGTAGTTGCTGTTGAAGTCTTCGGAGGGGTTGGTGTGCACGGTGATGCCGTCGATGTCGGCGAGCAGTCGGACGTATAGGGCGTCGATGTCTCGGCGTCTTTGGAGGTGTTGAGGCAGGACTTCCATTTGTCCGCAGCCTATGCCGGCGCTGACGTTAGAGAGTCGGTAGTTGTATCCGATGACTTTGTGGTAGTAGTATGGGCGGTTTTCGCGTGCTTGGGTGGCGTAGAATTTGACGCGTTCGGCGGCTTGTTTGTCGGGGCATATGAGAGCTCCGCCGCCGCTGGTGGTGATGATTTTGTTGCCGTTGAATGATAGTGCGCCGTATGTTCCGAAGGTTCCGCATTTGCGGCCGCGGTATTCGCTGCCGAGGCCTTCGGCGGCGTCTTCCAGTATGGGGATGTTGTATTTTGCGGCTATGGCGAGTATTCGGTCGATGTGTGCGGGCATTCCGTATAGGTATACGGGGATGATGGCTTTGGGGTATTTGCCGGTGATTGCGTGGCGGTCGATGATGGCTTGCTCGAGGATTTCGGGGTCGAGGTCCCATGTTTCGGGGTCGCTGTCGACGAATACGGGGTTGGCGCCGCAGTATCGCACGGGGTTGGCGCTGGCCGAGAATGTGAAGGATTGGCAGATGACTTCGTCGCCGGGGCTTACGCCGAGCATGACGAGTCCCAGGTGTATGGCTGCGGTGCCGGCGCTGAGGGCGACGACGCGTCCGCGCTCGATGCCGAGGAAGTCGGCGAGCATGTCTTCAAAGAGGTTGACGTTGGGGCCTAAGGGGACTATCCAGTTGGTCTCGAAGGCGTGATCTACGTATTTTTTTTCGCCGCCACCCATATGGGCGAGTGACAGGAGAATGCGGGACATAGTAATGTGGGGTGTTGAATGTTGATTGTGAAAATTTTTCTAATGATGGCGTGCGGCGGTGGGAGGTATGCCCAGGCCGTGGTATTCGAGGCCTTCTTCGGCGAGGTCGGTGCCTTGGTAGATGTTGCGTCCGTCGACTACGAGGTTGCCGCGCATTGCGCGTGCGACGACTTTCCATGATGGTAGTCTGAATTGTTTCCATTCGGTGAGCAGTACCAGTGCGTCGGCGTCGGCGCATGCGTCGTACATATCGGAGGCGTATTCTACGGTGTCGCCCATGCGTCGTCGACATTCGCTCATGGCTACGGGGTCGTATACTCGTATGGTGGCGCCGTCTTGGCGCAGGGCGTCTATGGCGACGAGAGCGGGTGCGCATCGCATGTCGTCTGTTTCGGGTTTGAAGGCGAGGCCCCAGAGGGCTATGCGTCGTCCGGAGAGGCTGCCCAGGCGTCGGCGTAGTATTTCGATGGGGCGCAGTTTTTGTGCTTCGTTGACGGCGTCTACGGCTTCGATGACGCGCATGGTGTATCCGTGTTTGGCGCCTATGTGCATGAGTGCTTTGACGTCTTTGGGGAAGCATGATCCGCCGTATCCGCAGCCGGGGTATAGGAATTTGCTGCCTATGCGTGCGTCGCTGCCTATGCCTTTGCGTACCATATTGACGTCTGCGCCGGTGAGATCGCAGAGGTTGGCGATGTCGTTGATGAATGATATACGGGTGGCGAGCATGGCGTTGGCGGCGTATTTGGTCATTTCGGCGGAGGCTATGTCCATGAATATGACGCGGAAGTTGTTGAGCAGGAACGGTCTGTATAGTCGTTCCATGACGCGCCTTGCGCGTTCGCTTTCGATGCCTATGACTACGCGGTCGGGTGACATGAAGTCTTTGATTGCGGCTCCTTCTTTGAGGAATTCGGGGTTGGATGCGACTTCGAAGGGGATGTCGCAGCCTCGAGCGTCTAATTCGGCTTGTATGGTTTGCTTGACCAGTTGTGATGTGCCTACGGGGACGGTGCTTTTGGTGACCAGGAGGGTGTAGTGTTTGATGTGTCGGCCGAAGGTGCGTGCTACTTCGAGGACGTAGCTTAGGTCGGCCGAGCCGTCTTCGTCCGGGGGCGTGCCTACGGCGCAGAATACTATGTCGCTGTCGTCGAGGACTTCGCACAGGTTTGTGCCGAAGTGCAGGCGTCCGCCGGCTACGTTGCGGCTTACCAGGTCGTCCAGCCCGGGTTCGTAGATGGGTATTTGGCCTTGTCTCAGTCTCTCGATTTTGGCGGCGTCGATGTCGATGCAGGTGACATTGACGCCTATTTCGGCGAAACATGCTCCGGATACAAGTCCTACGTATCCTGTGCCTACTATTGTGATGTTCATATCGGGTGTGTATACATCGGTGTGATGTCGCCTATGACGACGACCACAAATTTACGCTTTTTTCGCCTAACGGCCAAAACAAGAATAATGTGGAGCAGGGCAACCGCATCAAAAAACGAGGAAGATTAACGACCTTGGAATTACCAGGGT
>OLGA01000258.1_pt1 | contig 47667 bp, 43 predicted proteins | sample 1604881 | NCBI WGS metagenome assembly OLGA01 (sample SAMEA3888896, study PRJEB22519) | human gut metagenome | biome: human gut; feature: human-associated habitat; material: faeces | place: Denmark | collected 2009 | reverse complement strand
AGAGCAAAAATGCCTTGCGGCGGACAAGTCTTCCAAATTTGCTGCTCGGCAGGAAAATCGTCAGACTTTATACAAACCAGTGGGTACTTGCATGCCAGAAAGAGAGTGCTTCCAAAATACGTAGAAGATTGCCCCATTGGAAAGGCAATGCAAATCTGGAACTCCCGGGATCTCAAAAGGGCCGCCGCAGCCCTTTTGTTTCCGAAGGAGTCCAGAGGAAACCCTTTCAAGGGTTCCCTCTGGGCAACTTCTTCGCCGAGGCTCGACACGGCGCTTCTTTGCGCAGCTAAGAAGCGTGGGGTCGAATTGAACCAGCTGGCAGGTCTCTGCCAGACTAAACTGGCGCTTGGCGCCACGGACGGCAGTAAAAAATCCCTCCTTCGGTTGGCGACCGAAAAAGAAAGGACACCTATGGCAGAATTTTTGCCCATCAATCAATCTGATATGAACCGCCGCGGCTGGACGCAGTGCGACTTTGTCTATGTCGTCGGCGACGCGTATGTCGATCATCCGTCGTTTGGACACGCGATCATCTCGCGTGTTCTGGAGTCCCACGGCTACAAGGTCGGCATCATCTCCCAGCCGGACTGGAAAAATCCAGATTCCATCTCCATTTTGGGCGAGCCCCGACTCGGCTTTCTGGTCTGCGGCGGCAACATGGACTCGATGGTAAACCACTATTCCGTCTCCCGCCATCACCGGAAGATTGACGCATACACGCCCGGCGGCCTCATGGGAAAGCGCCCGGACTACGCTGTGACGGTCTACTGCAATCTGATCCGCCAACGCTACAAAAAAGCCCCCATCATCATCGGCGGCATTGAGGCAAGCCTTCGGCGGCTCGCGCATTACGACTACTGGTCCGATAAGCTCAAGCGCTCTGTTTTGCTCGACGCGCAGGCCGACCTTCTCATCTACGGCATGGGCGAGCGCGCCATCGTTGAAATTGCCGACGCGCTCAACGACGGGATGGACATCCACGATATCACCTACATTGACGGCACAGTTTTTAAAGTCAAAGCGCCGGACGAAAATCTATCGTATTTAAAGCTGCCAAGCTACCCTGAGCTTCAGAAAAGCAAACGAAAATACGCCGAAAGCTTCTATCTCCAGTACCAGAACACCGACCCATTTTCGGCCAAACGGCTCTTAGAGCCCTATTCCGACCACGAATTTGTCGTGCAGAATCCGCCGCAAAAGCCGCTTTCGCAGCAGGAGATGGACGCGGTCTACGATCTTCCCTACTGCCGCACGTATCACCCGAGCTACGAAGCGCTCGGCGGCGTGCCCGCGATTTCTGAAATTCAGTTCAGCTTAACGTCCTGCCGGGGCTGCTTCGGCGCGTGCAATTTCTGCGCGCTGACGTTCCATCAGGGCAGGATCATCCAGTCCCGGTCGCACGCGTCGCTTTTAAAAGAGGCATGCCTCATGACGCGCGAGGCCAATTTCAAGGGCTACATCCACGACGTCGGCGGCCCCACGGCAGATTTCCGGCAGCCGGCGTGCAAAAAGCAGCTCACGAGAGGTGCCTGTCAGAACCGGCAGTGCCTGTTCCCCTCGCCGTGCAAGAATTTAGTCGCCGACCACTCGGACTACCTCGCGCTTCTTCGAAAGCTCCGCGCGATTCCGGGCGTCAAGAAGGTCTTCATCCGCAGTGGTCTGCGCTTTGACTACATTCTGGCCGATTCCTCGGACGTGTTTTTCAAAGAGCTCGTGCGCTATCACATTTCCGGGCAATTAAAGGTCGCACCGGAGCATGTGTCGGACGCGGTTCTGGAGAAGATGGGAAAGCCGCGCCACAGCGTCTATCTGCGCTTTGCGGAAAAATACGCCGAGCTCAATAAACAAGAGCGCATGAACCAGTTTCTGGTTCCCTATCTCATGTCGTCGCACCCGGGCTGCACGATGAAGGACGCAGTCGCGCTGGCGGAATATCTGCGCGATATTTCCCACCAGCCCGAGCAGGTGCAGGACTTCTATCCCACGCCCTCGACCTTATCGACCGTCATGTATTACACCGGTTTAGATCCCCGGACGATGCAGCCGGTCTATGTCCCCAAGGACCCTCATGAAAAGGCGATGCAGCGCGCGCTCATGCAGTACAAGGACCCGAAAAACTACAAGCTTGTGCATGAAGCGCTGGAGCTTGCGCACAGAGAAGACCTGATTGGTTTCGGTCCCCAGTGCCTCATCCGCCCGCGCAAGGGAGAATCCGCCGGACAAAAATCCAGCCAACCGGAGAAAAAACCGCCGCAGAAGAAGGCCTCCTCCAAGCAGCCCTCCAAGCATGCGCCGAACGCGAAGCAGACCGGCAAACCGGCGCAGCCGCCAAAATCTGCTGCGCCCAAAAAGCCCGCGAAGCAGCAGAATGCGTCCAAAATGTCCGCACCCACAAAAAAGGCCCAGCCGCCAAAATCCGCCGCGCCCGCCGCAAATGCCAAAAAATCGCCCAACGGACACGCGCGCAAAGCGCCTGCCAAGTGGAACCCCTGATTTTTGTTTTCGGCATAAGCGGTCTTCCCACCTCATATAGTTTCCCATACGAACTAAATGAGGTGGAAGAATGGAAAACGCAGCCAACCGCATTGCGCTCACCGGCGCGCTGGATACTCTGCCGGAATACTCGCACACCAACCACGACCGGAACTTTTACCGGCTGACGCTCTGTGTCGAACGACTCTCGGGCGCGGTCGATCTTCTGCCCGTGCTCGCGGCGGAGGACGTTCTGAACGAGGCCGATCTCTTCCGCGGCGAACGCATCGCCATCACCGGGCAGGTCCGTTCGTTCAATAACCGCGCGCCGGAGGGCCGGCGGCTCATCATCTCGGTCTACGCCGATACGCTCACGACGACCGACCAGCCTGCGCAAAATGACGTGAGCCTCACGGGCTCTGTCTGCAAACCGCCCATCTATCGCAGAACGCCCCTTGGCCGGGAGATCTGCGACGTGATGCTGGCCGTCCCCCGGCCGTACCGCCGCACAGACTACATCCCCTGCATTCTCTGGGGCAGAAGCGCGCAGGAGGCAGCAAACGCCCTTCCCGGCTCGAAGCTCCATGTGACCGGTCGCCTGCAAAGCCGGGACTACATCAAGGTCATCGACGGCGAGAGCTTCACCCGCACGGCCTACGAGCTCTCGGTCACGGAGGCGGAATTTCTGACAGAACCGGATTTTTCGGAATAAGAAAATTTTTCAAAAACCATGCAACCCTTCCCCTGTTTTCTCGTCTGGATAGATGACCAACAAACTTCAACACTATCCCCGTACAAAAGAAAGGAGCAAGGATCATGAAAAAGAATACCCGTTTGCTTGCCGTTCTGCTGGCCTTAGGCCTTCTCGCGCTGAGTTTGACTGCCTGCGCGGCCAGCAGCAAGTACGTCGCCGAAACAACAGCCTCGGTATCCAACAGCGCCGCCTACGACTCTGCGCCCATGGAGGAGCCCGCCTCGACGACGCAGGAAACCGCCGAGTTCGAGGAGATGAAATCCGAAAACGGCGCGCTCTCCATGACGACCGAGGTCACGCAGGATGACGCGCCCGAGGCCGCTTCGACCGACGTTGCCTCCAAGATCATCTACTCGGCAGACCTCTCCGCCCAGACGACCGACTTTGACGCGGCCATCGCAACGCTCGACGCACAGATCACAGCTTTCGGCGGCTTCATCGAGCGCTCGGACATCAACGGCGACACACGCTACAATGACGACGGCACAACGAGCGTCATCAACCGCTGGGCGTATTACACCATCCGCGTCCCCGCCGCCCGCTTTGAAGAGTTCCTCCATCAGACCGAGGGCATCGGAAACGTCACCTCCATCAGCCGGTACGCCGAAAACGTGACCTCGCAGTACACAGACTATGAGGCGCGGCTCTCGTCTCTGCGCACGCAGGAGGAAAGGCTCCTTTCGATGCTCGAAAAGAGCGAGGATGTCGAGAGCCTCATCGCCCTCGAGCAGCGCCTGGCAGACGTCCGGTACGAGCTCGAATCCATCGAACGAAACCTCAAAAATCTTGATCTGCAAATCTCCTATTCGACGATCACCTTGAACCTGCAGGAGGTCGAAATTTACACGCCGACCGTTCCTGTGCAAAGAAGCTTCGGCGAAAAGCTCTCGAGCGCGTTCTCCGATGGCTGGCGGAGCTTCGTGCGCGGCCTTCAGTACTTCTGCATTGACTTAGCCTTGATGCTGCCGGGATTGGTGCTGTTCGTTCTGATCGTCTCCGCACTCTTCCTTCTGGTTCGGAAAATCGTCCGCAAGACAAAAGCCCGGCGCGATGCCAAAAAAGAAGCTCCCGCGCCGCAGGCACCAACCGATTCTGAAAGCAAACCCGAATAACCGAAAAACCGGAACGCTTCGCGTTCCGTTTTTTTGTGTGATGTGCGCTTTTGAGGATAGCGCAGCAAACGGACTACTGCAAGCCCAGAAAATAGACGATCAGCGCTGCGATCACAAACACTGTCCAGCTGATATAGCGCTTCATCATCTCCCACTCCGACGGCTCCGCAGCTTCGGCGTTTTGGATCTGGAACGACAGGTCCCAACGGAACAGTTCGTCCGCGTACAAGATGGAAACTGCCGTCAAAAAGCTTATAAACACTGCGCCGAGCCACGCGAGCCATGTTCCCTTGTGCGTTAGCTCCGGGTCAAATACCAGCCGAAGGATATCGGATGCAGACGGCTTCGCCGGGTCGATGATATTCCCATCGGAATCCTTCTTCACACCGTTTTCGACGACATAGGTCTGCATACCGAGATCCATGCTTCCGTCCGCATTGCGCAGCCAGAAAGAACCGTCGGATTGCCAGAAGCCACCGCGAAACAGAAGCTCCTCCCCGTCCCGGATCTCTACGCCCGTCATGCCCTCGCGTCCGAACTCATCCTCCGGCCGCGCCGTCGGGTCTTCTTTGACCGTATAGGGACCATAGGTCTGCCCATCACAGCGGAAGCTCACGGTTTTATCTGCCGATACGGTAAACTCCGCTTGCTTTCCCCGGAGTTTGCCGGAATAGACCGTAACGCCGTTTTCCTCAGCGGGAACAAAAATCGCGTTCTGATACAAAACGCCCACGCGCGCGATCGTCATATGGTAGACCACTGCGAACACCAGTGCCATCGCAAGCATCAGAAGCAGGAGCCCCTTCTGGTAGCCATTTAAGTTTTTGATTCTCTGCATGTTCCTGTCCTCCCATCCGGATTCTGATTCTCATACAGTTGTCCGCGGCGTTTACGTTTCGGCTTCCCGGCGCGTTTTTTCGTATTGCTCGAAAATCTCGGCCGCCTGCCGGCACAGTTCACCGCACGGGCGCTTTTTATAGTACGCCTCCGTGCGCGCCTCGGGCGGCTTGGGCTTGAAGTTTTCGTCCAGTCCCAGAAGCTCACGGCAGATGATCGAACCGTTTTCCTTCCTGAATTCGTCCGCCAGCGCCCGGATGACCTCATACTGCGCGGTCTTGCCGGTTTTGTCCTTTGGGTCAGAATATCCGTATTTAAGCCCCAGCGCCATCAACATCCCGCTGACCGCGCCGCAGACCTGCCGCATACCGCCCATGCCGCCGCCAAAGGACGAGGCGATGCGCGCCCTTGTCTCGGTGTCGAGGCCCATATCCTCCGTGCAGGCCAGAAATACCGCCTGCGCGCAGCTGTAGCCGCTCTGAAAATTTTCCTTTGCCCGTTCGCCGTAATCCATAACAGTCGCTCCTTCTCTAAAAATTCAAGTGTTGGGGTAGCTGCGCAATCATCCGAACCGGACTTTATGCCGACTTCGCAGCTTCTTTCAAGGTTATGACCACGCCGAGCACGCCTTCCGCGTATGAAACGCTCAAATAGGCGTCCTCGCCCTCAAGCATTGCTCCCACCGATACCGCATTCGCGCTGGCATGCAGCTCCGCGTAGCCGCTGTCTTTCAGTTCCTTTACATATTGCTCGGATTCCTTCGATGAAATATCCTTGAAGAAAATCGCGTACCGGCCGGAAGCCGTATCATCCCGCGCATAATCTACCGCGCCCGCTTGCGGCGGAACGATTTTCAACGAGTTCTCCGGCCACTGCGTCAAATACTCCGGTTCCACGTGCTCCAGATTCCATGCGCGAAGCTCTGCGGTCTCCGTTTTCCCTGCCGAGCAGCCGGTAAAAAGGGCGCAAACAAGCAGCATGGCAAAAAATAGCGATAGGCCTCTTTCTCTGTTACGCATTTTGCTGCCCTCCTAGGGTGTATCTGAAAACTCATGATGTGACCGGCAGCGAGGGATTTTTACGTTGCGCAAGACATTTTTTCGCAGGAATACTGACGTATTTCAAGGAAAAATGACGCGGCGCACCGCAAAAAGACCCGCTGTCCGGGTGCGTTGGGAGTTTTCAGATACACCCTAATTCTTTTCTCAGTATACCATAGCTCCCCCGTCTGTTCAAGCGGCCGCTCATGTGCTAGAATATAAGAACTGCCACAGGAAGGAGTTCGCCATGCACTTTTCCAGATGCTATCTTGAAATCACGAACCGCTGCAACCTTGCATGCAGCTTCTGCCCGAAGACGAAGCGCCCCGCGCGCACGATCAACCCGGTAGAATTCCGCCATCTTGCCGAAAAGCTCCGGCCGTACACGGACTATTTATACCTGCATGTGCTGGGAGAGCCGCTTCTGCATCCGCAGCTGGGCGAAATTCTCGATATCTGCCGAGAGCTCTTGTTTCGTGTGGTGATCACGACGAACGGCACGCTTCTTCCCGCGCAGGAAACCGTGCTTCTGTCCTCGCCCGCGCTCTATAAGATCAACGTGAGCCTCCACTCGTTTGAAGCAAATGCTCCAGGTGACTTCGGGGCCTATCTTTCTGGCTGCTTTTCGTTTGCAAAAAAGGCTGGCGAAGCGGGAAAGCTCGTGGATCTTCGACTCTGGAATCTGGACGGCGAGACGACGCGGGGGCAAAACGCACAGAACGATGCGATTTTAGAAGCCCTCGAGGCCGTTTTCCCCCAGCCGTGGGTCCAAAATACGTGGGGCTTTCGGCTCCGGGACCGCGTATTTGTCCACTACGCCGAAAAATTTGACTGGCCGGACTTGGCGCTCGAGGAACGCTCTGACTGCGGCACCTGCCGCGCGCTGAAAGATCAAATCGCCGTGCTCTCCGACGGAACAGTCGTACCCTGCTGTCTGGACCATGAGGGCGACATTGCGCTTGGAAATCTCTTTTCGCAGAATTTGCCGGAAATACTGGACGATACGCCGGCAAAATCGCTTCTTTCCGGATTTTCCGCGCGGAAGCTATCGCACCCACTCTGCCGCCGCTGCGGCTATGCCAAGCGGTTTCGTTAGACATTTTCTAAATTTGAACGGTTTTTAAGAATTCTTCATGGTTCGTTTACAGTCTGTTCACCAACAAAAGCCCGAAAAAAAGTATCCTATAGTCACAGGGAAGCTGGTGAGCGGGAAATCCCGCAAACAGGCAACAGCTGATCTGTTTCTTCATAAATGCTTTCACCAAATCTCCTCTCTTTCACAAAAAACATGCGGGCGCTCAGACGGGCGTCCGCATGTTTTTGCTTTTTTTCGCAAAACTGTTTCAATTTCACTTGCAAAACTTCGTCTTCCAACCGAGGCTGACTTTGGCAGACATAAGCTGTTGTGTTCCGGTCAAACTACGACTGAGGAAATCACCAAATGATTTTCCACAATTGAAAGAAGGAGACCATTTAAAATGACGAACCGTAACAGCAATAACATCAACATCCCCGAAGCACGTGAGGCCATGGACAAATTCAAGATGGAAGCAGCGTCTGAGGTCGGCGTCAACCTGAAGAACGGCTACAATGGCGACCTCACCTCCCGTGAAGCCGGCTCCGTCGGCGGCCAGATGGTCAAGAAAATGATCGAGGCTTACGAGCGCTCCATGAAGTAAGGCTTGTCCCGAGTCTTTTCGGAACGTGCCAAAAGGCCCGACAACCGTCGGGCCTTTTCCCCATCTCGGCGAAAGTGTTCACAATTCTTTTGATTCTCGTTCATAGTTCCGACATGATTGAGGCGTATCCTAAGACTCAGGAAATCCAGTTTTCCTCTTTCTTTTCTCTTTTTCTTTTTCAAACCACGAAGCCCCACAGCAGAAATGCCGTGGGGCTTTGTGCGTCATTTCGTATATTCAAATTCAAAATCAAAAATGCTCACCGTATCGCCGTCCTGAATGCCCATCTCCTCGAGGCGCTCGAAGAGGCCGGACTTTCGCAGCTGGCGGTCAAAGTACATGCGCGACTCGTAGTCGTCAAAGTTGATATCGTTCATCAGCTTCATGATCCACGGCCCGGAGACGACCCACAGATCGTCGTACTGCTGAATCTGGAGCTCCTTCGCGTCTCCTGCCTCGGCAAGCGGCTTGACATATTCCGGCTCGTAGACCGTCACGGGCGGAAGATTCGCGAGCTTACCCGCAATCGTGCGCATGAGCTCCTTCGTGCCCTTCGTCGTGGCGGCGGAAATCACGTAAAATTCATACCCCTGCGCCTCAACATGCGCCTTGAGCCGCTCGAGGTTATCGCTCTCCGGCGGAAGAAGGTCCGCCTTGTTAGCAGCGACGATCATGGGCCGCGCCGCAAGGTCGGGAGAATACTGCCGGAGCTCTTCGTTGATCTTTTCAAAATCGTCGACCGGGTCGCGGTCCTCGCTTCCCGATACGTCCACAATGTGGACAAGCAGCCGGCACCGGTCAATGTGGCGCAAAAAGTCATGCCCCAGACCCACACCGTCTGCCGCGCCTTCAATGATGCCCGGAATGTCCGCCATCACGAACGACACGCCGTCGGCGACGTAGATGACGCCCAAATTCGGATAGAGCGTCGTAAAATGGTAGTTTGCGATCTTCGGGTGCGCGTTGGACGTGACGGAAAGAAGCGTCGACTTGCCGACGTTCGGGAAGCCGACCAGACCCACGTCCGCGAGCAATTTGAGCTCCAGAATGACCTCGTGCTCCTCTCCGGGAAGACCGGCCTTTGCAAAGCGCGGCACCTGCCGGGTCGGCGTTGCGAAATGCTGGTTGCCCCAGCCGCCGCGGCCGCCCTTGCAGAGGATGTAGTCCTCCGAATCGGACATGTCCTTGATGACCTCGTTCGTCTCGCTGTCGCGCACGACCGTACCGCGTGGGACCTTGATGATCAGGTCTTCTCCGCGCTTTCCCTTGCAGCGGCCGCCCTGGCCGTCCATGCCGTTGGGGGCGACATATTTGCGCTTGTAGCGAAAGTCCATAAGGGTGGACAGATTGTCATCGACCCGCAGCACGATCGAGCCGCCGTTGCCGCCGTCGCCGCCGTCCGGGCCTCCCGCCGCCACATATTTTTCCCGATGGAAAGCAATCGCGCCATTACCGCCCGCGCCCGCCTTCACATAAATTTTCGTTTTATCAATAAACATTAGGGTTCCTCCTTATCGCAGGGAGTTCGGCCTCGCAGAGTTTCGCCATCCGCAGATGGCGAAATAAAATGAAAATCCATTGTATCCGGCGGCTCTGCCGACCGGAACAATTCCTCTCACCGTGCAAGTGTGAGCTTTTTGCGCAACGCGCAAAAAGCTTGCGCGCAGTCACGGTGCAATCCTTTTCAAGAAGGCGCCCCGCGCCTTCTTGAAAATAAATCCCCGAACGCGGGAAGCGCGTTCGGGGGTTGGCTGCAAATTACTGTTCAGCGTACACGGAGCACATCTTGCGATCCTTACCCATGCGCTCGAACTTGACTTTGCCATCGATCAGAGCGAACAGCGTATCGTCCTTGCCGATACCGACGTTGTTGCCCGGATGGATGTGCGTGCCTCTCTGGCGAACAAGAATGTTGCCAGCCAGAACAAACTGACCGTCTGCGCGCTTAGCGCCGAGGCGCTTGGACTCGGAATCACGACCGTTCTTGGTCGAGCCGCCGCCTTTCTTGTGCGCGAAGAACTGGAAACCAATGTTAAGCATCTTTTGACACCTCCAAAACTTCGATATAATCAGGATACTCGTCCCGCAGAGAGCAAAGCGTGAGCATCATGCCGGTCAAAACGGCCTGCACCGTCTCTTCGTTTTCGCATGTCGCGGGAAGCGTGAGGGAAATACGAGCTTCGTCTTCCTTCACTCTGGTCTTTGCGCGCTCGCCGAGCACATCGTTGATCGTGCACTCCGCGAACTTCACGGCTGTGGTGACGGCGGCGCACACAATGTCGCTGCCTTCCTCCGCGTAGCCGCTGTGGCCGGAACAGCTGAATCCGGTGATTCGGCCGTCCTGATCGAAAAACTCGACTCTGGTCATAGCTTACAGAGCGATCTTTTCAATCTGAACCTTGGTATAGGGCTGTCTGTGACCCTGGAGGGACTTGGAGTCCTTCTTGGGACGGTACTTGAAGACGCGAATCTTCTTGCCCTTGCCGTTCTTCAGAACCTTCGCCTCAACCTTGGCGCCATTGACAACGGGAGTACCGAACTTGGAGTTCTCACCATCGACAACTGCCAGAACCTGATCGAAAGTAACGGTCGTGTCAGCCTCCGCCGCGAGCTTTTCGATGTAGATCACATCGCCCTCTTTGACGTTGTACTGCTTACCGCCGGTAACGATAATAGCCTGCATAGTCATTTGCACCTACCTTTTTTGTAGACTCGCTCGGAAGGCGTGGGCATACGCCCATCTTTCTGCCTCTTTGATGCGGCCTAAAAATTATAGCATCCGATTGCTGGCTTGTCAAACACTTTTTGCGTATTTCCAAAGATTTTTCCGTCTTTTCCTCGTTTTTTCCGCCGCTTCAGTCCAGATGGCGCACCGGCGCGCAGATCTCGCCGAGGCATTCGCCCGCTTCCATCGAAAGATCGTCCACACGGGATAGATCCGCAAGCGTGAGATACCCCACAAGACCGCCCTGCCCCGTGACGGGAAGGCGTCTTACCTGCTCTTTGGCCATCACGCGCGCGGCCATGGTCACGTCCATCGTCTCCGGCACGCTCACAAGCCGCTTTGTCATCACGCTCCCCACGCGCACGCTCCCGGGCGCTTTGTCCCCCGCCATGCACCGGACGACCAAATCCCGGTCGGTCACCATCCCGGACAGGCTCCCGTCCAGCCGCCTTACGGGAAGGCTCCCGAGATTATAGCGCGCCATGAGCCTTGCCGCAACGTCTGCGCTCTCAAACTCGCCGACACAGATCACATTTTTCGTCATGCAGTCTTTGACCTTCATTGCACTTCCTCCATACGTAAAATGGCTCCGGCAGCAGTGCTGCCGGAGCCTTGCTTATGGAGATTTTAACCTATTTTTAGGGATGTAAACCTTACTTGTTCTGAAGCTTGCGGTCGATGGCTTCCGCAGCCTTCTTGCCGGCGCCCATGGCGAGGATAACGGTAGCCGCGCCGGTGACAGCGTCGCCGCCCGCGAAGACATTCTCTCGCGTGGACATCTCGTTTTCGTCGACGATGATGCCGCCCTTCTTGTTCGTTTCCAGACCCGGGGTCGTGGAACGAATCAGCGGGTTCGGGCTCGTGCCGAGCGACATGATGACCGTGTCGACCTCCAGCACAAATTCGCTGCCCTCGACCGGGATCGGACGACGGCGGCCGGAAGCGTCGGGCTCGCCGAGCTCCATCTTGATGCACTTCATGCCGTTGACTCTGCCATCTTCACCGCCGAGGATCTCAACGGGGTTCGTGAGGGTCATGAACTCGATGCCCTCTTCCTTGGCGTGGTGCTGCTCTTCGAGTCTCGCGGGCATTTCGGCCTCGCCGCGACGATAGACGATGTAGACCTTTTCCGCGCCCATACGCTTTGCGCAGCGCGCCGCGTCCATCGCGACGTTGCCGCCGCCGACGATGGCAGCCGCCTTGGAGTGCAGGATCGGGGTGTCGTACTCTTCCTTGTACGCCTTCATGAGGTTGATACGGGTGAGGTATTCGTTCGCGGAGCAAACGCCCTTGAGGGCCTCGCCCGGAATGTGCATGAACATCGGAAGACCTGCGCCGGAGCCGACGAAGACGGCCTTGAAGCCGAGCTCCTCAAACAGCTCGTCGATCGAGAGCACCTTGCCGATGACCATGTCGGTCATAACGGTAACGCCCTGCGCCTTGAGCTTTTCGACCTCGTTCGCGACAATCGCCTTCGGCAGACGGAACTCGGGGATACCGTAGACCAGAACGCCGCCTGCGGTGTGGAGCGCTTCAAAGATCGAAACCTCGTAGCCCTTCTTGGCAAGCTCGGACGCGCACGTAAGGCCGGAAGGACCGGAGCCGACGACGGCGACCTTGATGCCGTTGGACGGAACCTTCTCGGGCATGGCGTTCACGTTCTCGCGGTACCAGTCGGCGACAAAGCGCTCGAGGCGGCCGATGGCGACCGGCTCGCCCTTCACGCCGCGCACGCACTTGGACTCGCACTGCGTCTCCTGCGGACAGACACGGCCGGAGAGCGCGGGCAGCGCGTTCGTGGAGGTAATGACTTCATAAGCCGCGGCGAAATCGCCCTCGGCGACCTTTGCGATGAATTCCGGGATCCGGATGTTGACCGGGCAGCCCTCAACGCACTTCGGCTTCTTGCACTGCATGCAGCGCTGTGCTTCGTTGATGGCCATCTCTGCGGTGTAGCCCAGGGTGACTTCTTTAAAATTCTTATTGCGGACGTTCGGGTCCTGCTCCGGCATCGGAGTTTTCGTCATCTGCATATTAGCCATTGTTCTTCTCCTCCCCTTACTTGATGAGCTCTTCGCCCAGCTTCTCGAGCCGGCACTTGTGCGTCTGGCGAACCTCAGCCTCACGCTCGCGGTACACGCCGTTGCGGTTCATGAGCTCTGCGTAGTCTACCTTGTGGCCGTCGAAATCGGGGCCGTCGACGCAGGCGAACTTCACTTCGCCGCCAACCGTCACGCGGCAGCCGCCGCACATGCCGGTTCCGTCGACCATGATGGGGTTGAGAGAGACGATGGTCTTCACGCCAAAGGGCTCGGTGGTCTTGGAGACGAACTTCATCATCGGGATCGGGCCGATGGCGAGCACTTCGTCATACTGCGTGCCCGCTTCGAGCAGCTGCTGCAGCTTTACGGTAACGAAGCCGTGCTCGCCGTAGCTGCCGTCGTCGGTCATGAGATACAGATGGTCGCAGGCGGCCTTGAACTCGTCTTCCAGAATGACGATGTCCTTGTTGCGGAAGCCGATGATGACGTCGACCTCAACGCCCGCCTCTTTGAAAGCCTTCGCCGACGGATACGCAATCGCGCAGCCAACGCCGCCGCCGACCACGCAAACGCGCTTTTTGCCCTCGACGTCGGTGGGCTTACCAAGCGGGCCCACGAAGTCCTGAATGTAGTCGCCCTCGTTGAGGCTGCCGAGCAGCTCCGTGGACAGACCGACCTTCTGGAAGATGATTGCTACCGTGCCCTTTTCGCGGTCGTAGCCCGCGATCGTCAGCGGCACGCGCTCAGATTTGTCATCGACGCGGAAAATGATGAACTGACCGGCTTTCGCCTTTTTGGCAACGAACGGAGCTTCGATCTCCATGTACGTCACCGCGGAATTGAGTTCCTTTTTGCACGCAATTTTGTACATTTTTTTCATCCCTTCAATATGAATCATACTTTTCCAAGAAAAGTCCCATACAGCCGTATTATAACACGCACTCTGCTATCTTGCAAACCCTATTCGCTCTATTTTTACGGATTTGCGATAACAATATTCTCCTTTCGCACCATTCGCCATGAAAATTCCTTTGCAAGCTCGTCCGCGCGAACCGCTTCGCTGTGAGAAAGAAGCCCGCACGCGTGTGCGAGCAGCCCCAGAAGCGCCTGCGGCGTATACCGCTCGCGCAGCGCGCCCATGTCCAGATCCCGCTCGCGCTTAGAAAGCCGTCTTCCGTCCGGCGCGATGAGCAGCGGCACATGATAGTAGTCCGGCTCCGGAAAGCCGAGCTGCCGCTGGAGCCAGATCTGCCGCGGCGTGGAGGATAAAAGATCGCTGCCTCGTACCACCTGCGTCACGCCGGCCTCCGCGTCATCGGTCACAACCGCCAGCTGATAGGCGTACACACCGTCGGCCCGACGAAGGATAAAATCCCCGCAGCCGTGCGCTAAATTCTGCGTGTATTCGCCCTGCACGCCGTCGGTAAAAGAAACGTCTTCATCCGGCACGCGGACGCGCCAGCACGGCGCTTTCGTTCTTGCCGCGCGTTCTTCGGGTGTTAAATTCCGGCACGTTCCGGCATAGAGCACGGTTCCGTCCGACGCGTGGGGCGCGGAAGCGGCGTGAAGCTCGGTACGCGAGCAGTAGCACGGGTAAATAAGTCCCTGCTCCTCCAGCCGGGAAAACATCTCCCGGTAGGCCTCCGAGCGTCGGCTCTGCGGGGTCTGCTCCGTATCCCACGTGAGCCCGAGCCACTCGAGGTCACGCTTGAGCGTGTCCGCGTACGCCGGCCTGCACCGGTCGGGGTCTAGGTCCTCGATGCGCAGCACGAGCCTTCCGCCGCAGCTTCGGATGGACAGCCACGCGAGCATGGCCGAAAAGACGTTTCCCAGATGCATTCTGCCGCTGGGACTTGGCGCAAAGCGCCCGATCTGCTGCATATTTCCTCCCCCTTCCGCGCTATCCTAACACACATCAACCGTGTTTGCAATCGCAGATACAGCGCAAAATGCCCATGCGTGCAAAACGCATGGGCAAAAAAGCTTTACAGTGCAAACTGCTGCCGGTATTCCTCATAATAGCGCTCATAGGCCGCGGATTTCATGGCCTTGACGCTGCTGAGGTATTCGTGGGTATCGAACGAGTCTGCCTCAAGCTCGATCATCGCAACGGCGATATTGGAGCAGTGGTCGGCAACACGCTCATAGTTGGTGAGAAGATCGTTGAACACAAAGCCCTGGCTGAGCGTACATACGCCCTTTTGAAGTCTGTCAACATGGTGGAGCTTCATCTCGTCGCACAGCGCGTCGATGAGCTCCTCCAGCGGCTCGACTCTCTTGGCAAGCTCAAGGTCCTCCATAATAAACGCGCGGATGGCGTTGTGCAGAATTTCGCGCAGGGCGTCTGTCAGAACGGAAAGCTCGTGCCGCGCGTCGCCGGAGAAAGTGATCCCCTTCTGGTGGATCTCCTGTGCAGCCTCGGCGACATTGAGCGCGTGGTCGGAGATACGCTCAAAATCGGAGATCGTATGCAAGAATTTCGAAACGTCCGCGCTCTGGCGGCCGGTGAGCTCGCGGCCGGTCAGCTTGACAAGATACGTGCCCAGAATGTCCTCGTACCGGTCGATCACGCCCTCCATCCGCTGCACCTCGGCAAAGTCCTCGTCGGAGTAGTTTTCCAGAAGCGCCAGCGCGCCCGAGAAGTTGAGCTCCGCGTCGGCGGCCATGGAGTTGATCGTGATGCGGCTCTGCTCGATGGCAAGCGCCGGGTGCTGCAAAAAGCGCTCCTCCAGATGCATCGCGGCGGGCTCGTTGGCGTTTTTTCCCTCGCCCTTGTCCTTGACGAGTGCGTTCACGACAGCCTCGATCACATCCGTAAACGGCAGCAGGATCACGACCTTCACAAAGCGGAAGAGGGTGTTGACAAACGCGATGGAGACGCTCGTCATCGGCATATCCATAAAATCGAACCGGAACACGGCGTTCGCGAGATAAAAAGCCGCCGCCCAGAACACAACGCCCGCGACTTCGACCACGAGATAGACCATGGCCGTGCGCTTGCCGTCAACGTTCGCGCCGACTGCGGACAAAAGCACCGGCAGCGCCGCGCCGATGGCAATGCCCATGATGATGGGAAGGGCGATGGAAAAATCGATCACGCCCGTCGAAGCCAGCGCCTGCAAAATGCCGACTGCCGCCGAAGCGCTTTGCAGCACGCAGGTAAAGAGCGTACCAAATAAAATGCCAAGCAGCGGGTTGGAGAACGAGGTCAGGATGCGAAGGAAGACCGGCTCGTCGCGAAGCGGGGACACAGCCGCCGACATCGTCGACATGCCGAACATCAGAACCGCGAAGCCCATGAGAATATCGCCCACGTGCTGCTTCGTCTGGTTCTTGGAGAACATGCGAAGCACGATGCCGACCACGGAAATGACACCCGTGAGCGTCGCCGTGGAAAAAAGGTCGATCCACCCGCCGCCTCCGCCGAGGTCGGAAAGACAGATGATCCAGCCCGTGATGCTCGTGCCCAGAATCGCGCCCATAACGATGCTGATGGCCTGCCGCACGCGCATCATACCGGAGTTGACAAAGCCGACCACCATCACGCTCGTCGCCGACGACGACTGGATGACCGCCGTCACCGCCGTACCAAGCAAAAAGCCCTTGAGGGGCTTTCCGGTCAACTGATATAAGATCACTTCCAGCTTATTGCCCGCGACTTTTTTCAGCCCGTCTCCCATCAGCGCCATGCCGAACAGGAACAGTGCGATACCGCTGAGCAGAGAAATCACATTTGAAATACTCATGTCTGGCTCCATATCCATAGAATCACAAATTTAATATAAGCGAGCTGTGTTAAATGTACCGGCATTTCAATATTAAATCTATGTTAAATCTTGCGTGCATCATAGATTTTGCGCCTTTTTTACGATACTATCAAAGTACAAACCGACGGGAGGACTTTACGTGATTTATTTTCTTGAGGACGACGACAGCATCCGAAAGCTCGTCATCTACGGTCTGGAAAGCCAGGGCTTTGAGGCCGAGGGCTTCTCGCTGCCGTCGAAATTCTGGCGGGCGATGGAGCAGCATCCGGCCGAGCTCGTGCTGCTGGATATCATGCTGCCCGAGGAAGACGGTCTGCAAATTCTGAAAAAGCTGCGCGCCGCGCCGGAGACAAGGCGGCTGCCGGTCATTTTGCTGACGGCGAAAAACTCGGAATTCGACCGGGTCATCGGCCTTGACAACGGAGCGGACGATTTTATCTCGAAGCCCTTCAGCATGTTAGAGCTCATTGCGCGCATCCGCGCCGTGCTCCGCCGCTCGCAGCCCGCGCAGTCGGTGCATGAATACCGGCTGGGGCCGCTCTACGTGAGCCCAGAGCAGCACATCGTACGTGTGGATTCGCAGGATGTGACGCTCACCAACAAGGAGTTTGAGCTTTTGTGTCTGCTTCTCGATAATCAGGGGCTCGTTCTCACGCGGCAGGTGCTGATGGACAGAGTCTGGGGCTTTGAAGCAGAGCGTGAGAACCGGACGCTCGATGTCCACATCCGGACGCTTCGCGTCAAGCTCGGCGCGGCAGGAAGCCTCATTGAGACGATCCGCGGCGTAGGCTACAAGCTGGGGTCCGGCACATGACGGGAAAAATTCTCCGGAACTCCTATCTTGTCGCCATCTCGGCGCTTCTTGCCAGCGCGCTTTTGTTCTTCGGCGTCATGTACCGCGACTATGAGGACGAGGCGTTTGCAAGACTCCGCGCAGAAACGTCCGCCATCGCGCAGGGTCTGGGTGCGCAAGGCGCTTCGTATTTTGACGGCTTCGAGCCAGATGACCGCGTAACGTGGGTAGACGCCTCCGGCTCGGTGCTCTACGACAGCGCCGCTCCGGCAGAGCAGCTTTCCAACCACACTGGCCGCGAGGAGATCGACCGGGCGCTGGCAGACGGCGAGGCGCAGTCGTCCCGCTATTCCCAGACGCTTTTGCAGCGTACATTCTATTATGCCCGGCGCATGGCGGACGGAACGGTTCTGCGCGTCTCGTGCACGCAAAATTCCCTTCCGGCAATGGTTCTCATGCTGCTCACGCCCTTTTTATGGGTCGCGACGGTCGTTCTCATCCTCTGCGGCGTGCTGTCTTATCGGCTCGCGCAGAGCATCACAAAGCCCATCAACGCCATTCATCTGGACCACCCCACCCCTCTGCCCGGCTACCCTGAGCTCACGCCGCTTTTTGACAAGCTCCGCGAGCAGAACCGCACCATCGGCAAGCAGATGAACGAGCTTCAGCTGCGCCAGCGCGAGTTTACGGCGATCACGGAAAACATGCGCGAAGGCTTTCTTCTTGTCGACTGCAAGATGCACGTGCTTTCGAGCAATCACAGCGCGCTCGAGGTCCTCGGCGGGCACGAGCTGAAGCCCGGGTGTCTGCTCTACGACGCGGGGTGCAAGCAGGAGATTTTTGACGCGGTCGACACGGCGCTCTCGGGCTCTCACGCAGAGCTCCTCCTTACCATCGACGAGACGAGCTGGCAGGTGCTTGCAAACCCCGTTGTGGCCTCCGGACAGGTGGCGGGCGCGGTGATTCTTTTTATGGACGTGACCGAGCGCGAGCAGCGCGACCGGCTCCGGCGCGAGTTTTCCGCGAACGTGTCGCATGAGCTCAAAACGCCGCTCACGTCGATTTCGGGCTTCGCCGAGCTCATGAAGGAGGGCCTCGTCCCGCCGGAGAAGATCCCCGAGTTTTCGGGTGATATCTATAAAGAGAGCCTGCGCCTCATCGGGCTTGTAAACGACATCATCCAGCTATCGAGGTTAGATGAAAACAGCACGCAGTTCCAGCGCGCACCGGTCGATCTCTACGATCTGGGCGAAGCTGTGATCGAGCGGCTGGAGCCCGTCGCGGCACGGCAGTCGGTCGCGCTCCATCTCACGGGCGAGCACGCGGAAATTCTGGGCGTGGAGCAGCTGCTCAAGGAGATGATCTACAATCTTCTCGACAACGCCATCAAATATAACGTCCCGAACGGCAGCGCCACGCTCAGTATCCATGAAAGCGGCGAGCACGTCATTCTTACAGTCTCCGATACCGGCATCGGCATTCCGTACGCGCACCAGCCGCGCGTCTTTGAGCGGTTCTACCGCGTCGACAAGAGCCACTCCAAGGAGGTCGGCGGCACGGGTCTCGGCCTTTCCATCGTCCGCCACGCCGCACAGTACCACGGCGCAAGACTCGAGCTCAAAAGTCAGCCCGGCAAAGGCACAACAATCACGGTTACGTTTTAACGCACGGTTTCAAGCCGGAAGGATGTGTTTTCTCGCGAATCGCATAAATTTTCCCTGTCCATTTTGGTTCTTTTAACAAAATGGGCAGGGATTTTACATACGTTAACAAAAGCACCGAACATTTGACATGGATTTTACATTGGCCGGGACGCAAATTTTACGAAGCAGCGGTATGATTCCTTCTGTAAATAGAAGATCAAGATTACGTAAGAAAAAGAGGAAGGTATCATTCATGAGTTTATTTGACGTTCTGAATTTAATTGGAGGCCTGAGCCTGTTTTTGTTCGGCATGCACGTCATGGGCGCGGCGCTCGAAAAGCGCGCAGGCGGGCAGCTCAAGGCGCTGCTCGGAAAGCTCACCGGAAGCAAGCTCGCGGGCTTTTTAACCGGCCTCGGCGTGACGGCCGTCATCCAGTCGTCTTCTGCCACAACGGTCATGGTCGTGGGCTTTGTCAACTCGGGGCTTATGACCCTCAAGCAGGCCATCCACGTCATCATGGGCGCAAACGTCGGCACGACGGTCACGGCGTGGTTACTGAGTTTAGCGGGCCTTGACGGCTCGAGCCTTTTCATTCAGCTCCTGAAGCCCTCGTCCTTTACCCCGGTGCTCGCGCTCATCGGCATCATCCTCATCATGGCGGGCAAAGAGCGGCAAAAGGACACGGGCTCTATCTTACTTGGCTTTGCCGTTCTGATGTACGGCATGGAGGCAATGAGCGGCGCTGTGTCCCCGCTTCGCTCGAGCGAGAGCTTCCGCAATCTCCTGCTTTTGTTCTCGAACCCGATTCTGGGCGTACTCGCGGGCGCAGTCTTTACGGCGATCATCCAGTCGTCGTCTGCTTCCGTCGGCGTTTTGCAGGCCTTGGCCAGTACGGGCGCAATTACCATGGCCTCGGCCATTCCCATCATCATGGGCCAGAACATCGGTACGTGCGTGACCGCAATGCTCTCTTCCATCGGCGCAAACACGAACGCAAAGCGCGCCGCCGTCGTCCACCTGAGCTTCAACATCATCGGCACGGCGGTCATGCTTGTCGTCTTCTGCGTTGTGCGCGTCATGCTCCAGCCCGCATTTTTGTCCCTTCCCGCTACGGCGGCGACCATCGCCGTTGCGCATTCGCTCTTCAACATCGCCTGCACGGCGATCCTCATGCCCGCAAGCGGTCTTCTGGAAAAGCTCTCCATCGCGGTCGTCCCGGACAAAACGGCCAAAGAGAGCACCGACTCCATGCTCGACGAACGCCTGATGACGACCCCGGCCATCGCTGTGGAGCGCTGCCGCGTGGTGGCGCTCGACATGGCAAAAGAGGCCGCCGAGGCACTGAATCTCTCGATCGATTCTCTTTCGTCTGCAAATCCCGCACTGGGTGAGCGCATCCGGAAACTGGAAGACAGCACCGACCGCTATGAAGACCATCTTGGCACCTATCTTCTCACGCTCGCCCGCCGCCCGATGGCCGCAAGCGACTCTGACGAATCGGGCCGCCTTCTGCACCTCATCAGCGACTTTGAGCGCATCGCGGACCACGCGGTCAACATCCTCGAGTCCGCCGAAGAGCTCCACGCGAAGAAAATCATCCTTCCTCCGGACGCGCAGCAGGAGCTCTCCACAATGGAGCATGCCGTACAGGAGATCATCCAGCTCAGCCTCACCGCCTTCCAGACAGGAGACCTCATGACGGCCAGCCGCGTCGAGCCCCTCGAACAGGTCATCGATACCCTCAAGGACCAGCTCCGCACGCGGCAAATTGCGCGGCTGCAAAAAGGCGCATGCAGCCTGGAAACCGGCTTTATCTGGACAGATTTACTAACCAACTTCGAGCGCGTAGCCGATCATTGCTCAAACATCGCGGGCTGCGTCCTCGAGACTCAGCATAGGAGCTTGGACCTTCACGAATACCTCGACGGCATCAAGCAGAGCGCGCCCGAGTTCCGCCGCGATTACGAAATTTACAGCCGCAAATACGCGCTGGTTTCCGCGTGATCTCTTTCGCCTTTTAAATAGCACACAGGGGACGATGCACCGCATCGTCCCCTTACCGCTTTTTTGAAAATAAAAAACGACCGGCGAAAACCAGTCGTTTTATGGAGCGGGTGACGAGGCTCGAACTCGCTACCTCCACCTTGGCAAGGTGGCGCTCTACCGGATGAGCTACACCCGCATCACTCAAATGCAGGTATGATTATAGCAGAAAAACCGGAAAAGTCAAGTCTTATTTGGAAATTACCGAAAATTCTGAAGCGTGGGGTCTGCTGCGCTCCCTGTCGTCTCGGAACCCGCGTTGTCCGGCGTTTCCTCCGTCGGCTCCTGCGGCGCATCGGGCTCTTCGGCCGGCGGGGTCTCGGGCGACTCCGGCGCGGTTGTCTCCCCTGTAGTTGGCGCTGCGTTTTCGGGCGCGGGGCACGCGGGATACGCCTCCGTGTCCCAGTAATAGCCTGTCATATCCTCGTCGTAGCGGAGCTGCAAGCCGGATTGGCTTCTCACGTCCTGCATGAGGTCAATGTGGTACCACGTCGAGCCGTCGAGCGAAATCAGGTTCCACCAGTAGTCCGAGCTGCCGCGCAGTCCCTTCACAACCTGACACTCGAGCCCGACCTCTTCGCAAAGAAGCGCCCAGCACTGCGCCATGCTCCAGCTCGAGGCCATGCCCTCGCAAAGAAGCGAGTAGATGGGGGTCTGCGTCTGCTCCTCGGTGTATGTAAAGCGCTCAGTGAGATAGGAATACAGAAGCTGCGTCTTTTCCCACGGGCTCTCGCGGAAGCGGACGTAGACCGAGGCCGCGCGGATGGTGTCCGCCACCTGCTGCGCCATGCTCTCGAGCGTCCGCGCCGGCTGTGGGTAGGAAAGCGTCAGCTCCGCAATGCGCGTCTTTCCGCCCTGCGGGTAGTTTTCCACCGTGATCTGCGGCAGCGCCATGAGCCTGCCCAGATTTTCTTCGTAGTATTCCTGCGCCAGCGCCGCGTAGTCCGGCTCCTGCTCGAATCCGGCGTAGATCGTCAGCACGGAATCGTAGCTGTCCATCGCCTCATGGAGCCGCCGCTCGAGCTCTGCCTGCCCGCTCACATAGGGAATATCGGCCAGCGCCGTCTGCGTCTTGCGGAAGGTGATGTCGACGTGAATTTCATAGTAGGAGACAATGAGCGTGCACTCGTGCGTCATGTAGTCTACCGCATAAGCGCCCGCCGGATCCTCGCGCGCGACGGAGTAAGCCGCCGCCGCCAGGTCCTCCTCCAGCGACTCCCCCGCGTACTGCTGCACCCGGATCACGCCGTGCTCCACGCCGCCGCGCACAAAATCGCGGATCGCGCGCCGGAGCCCTGCGTAATCGCCGACGCTGACGACGTTCGTATCCACCTGCTCGCTCTTGGTCTGGCTATGCGCCGAGACGCGGGTATAGCTCGACGGAACAAAGCGGCTGCACGCCGAAAAAGACACGCATAGCGCAAGTCCAAGCGCAATGGTCCGAATTCTCTTCATTCCGTCTCACCTCCGAAAGCTATCTGTTTAAATGTCGTCGTTATACCGTTTGAAGCCCTCGCCCAGCACCTGATGCGCAGGCTGGACGATCATGAACGCGTTCGGGTCGATGCACTGCACGAGACGCTTGAGCTCGGAGATCTGCCGGCTTTTGACCGCCGTCATTAAAACCGTCTTCGGCGCGCCCGTATAGCCGCCGCGTCCTTCTAAAAACGTCACGCCGCGGTCCAGCTGCTTGTCGATCGCGCGGTACACGTCCTCGTACCGGTCCGAGATAATGAGCGCCACGCTCGAATAGTCGAGACCATAGAGCACCGCGTCCAACACACGCGAGCAGATGAAAAGCGTGATCGCGCTGTAGAGCGTTTTGGAGATATCGCGGAACACAAGACCGGTCAGAATCAGAACGCACGTGTCGATCGCGAGCGTCACATAGCCCATCTTCACTTCACGGAAATGCCGCTTTAAAAGCCGCGCCAAAATATCCGTGCCGCCCGTGGTCGCGCCCGGGAGAAACACGAGGCCGAGTCCCGCTCCCGTCAAAACGCCCCCGAAGATCACGCCCAGCATCGTCTCCACCTGCGGCGCGGGAAGCCCGGCCAGCAGATCAATGAGCAGCGAATTGCACGCCATGCCAAGAAGGGAGCCAAAGAAAAAGCCCCGCCCGAGCCGCTTGTACCCGATCACAAACAGCGGCACGTTCATCACCGCCGTATAAAGGCCGATGCCGCCTTTTCCAAGCACGCGCTGCAAAATCATCGCGATACCGCTCAGGCCGCCGACATTCAAGGAATTCGGCACCAGAAAGAGGTTGAACCCCAGCGCGAACATCGCGTTTCCGATCACCAGCAGCGCGCAGTAGCGCAGAATGCTCCAGGCCGGTTTCTTTGTCATCGTGCAAGCCTCCTATTATAAGTCAAGTGAGATTTGCTGTTCCTCCGTGTCCTCCTGCCGCAGCAGTGCGCCTGCCGCCGGAAGCGATTTTGCGCGGTAGCGCGCCTGATTGCCGATGGCGCTGTCCAAGAGCGTCTGTACGCGCACAACCTTCGCGTTCTTCTTGAGTGCCATGACCGCAACGCCCTGCGTGGCTCTCGTCGTCTTCGCGGCAAGAAGCGCCGTGGAGAAAATAAGCGTCCGGCCGTCGGAGGCGTAGAGCGCAAGCTCCTGCTCCTGCGGCAGCTCCAAAACGGCCACTAACGGGCTCTTGTCAGAATACGCGCCCGTCAGCTTGCGGCGGTTCGTTTTCGTCGCGTAGCCGGAAAGTTCCACCTTCGCGCATTTGCCGTTTTCAAAGACAAAGAGCAGATTTCCCGTGTAGTCGCCCGGGAAAATCGCGGCAAAGAAGCTTTCTCCCTCGTCGAATCCAAGCTTGCCGGGAAGATAGTCTCCAAGTAAGGACGCCTTGCCGTCATCAAAGTCCGAAAGCCGCGTCTTGTAGACCTGGCAGCGATCGGTGAAGACGAGAAGCTCGGCGGCATTTGTCGTCTCGCGGCTCAGAAGCAGGGAATCTCCCTCTTTGAACTTCTGCTCGCCGGACATGCGCAGCGACTGCGGCGTGATTTTTTTGAAATAGCCCTCGCGGGAGAGGAATACCGTGACCGGATAGTCAGGCACATCAGGTTCGTCCGGTTCTTCCTGCGCATGGTCAAAAATCAGAAGCGTCTTTCTCGGCTGGCCATATTTCGCGCTGACGGCCTCCAGCTCCTTGCAGATGACGGCCTTGATCTTTTTGTCGGAACCCAACAGCTCTTCAAGCTCCGCAATTTCTTTCTCTAAGCTGTCGGTTTCCTGCAAGCGGTTCAACAAGAACTCTTTATTGATGTTGCGCAGCTTGATCTCCGCCACATACTCGGCCTGCACCTGATCGATGCCGAAGCCGATCATGAGGTTCGGGATGACCTCCGCGTCGAGCTCCGTTTCGCGGATGATGCGGATGGCCTTGTCGATATCCAGAAGAATTTTGCCAAGGCCCTTGAGAAGGTGCAGCTTGTCCTTCTTCTTTTGCAGCTGGTGGTACACCCGCCGCTTGACGCATTCGCAGCGCCACGCCGTCCACTCCTCAAAAATCTCGCGCACACCCATGACCCGCGGCATGCCGCCGACGAGAATGTTGAAGTTGCAGCCGAAGCTGTCTTGCAGCGTCGTTGTTTTGAAAAGCTTCTGCATGAGCTTCTCGGGCTCTGCGCCGCGTTTCAGATCGATCGTTAATTTCAGGCCGTTCAGGTCCGTTTCATCGCGCATGTCGGCAATCTCTCGGATTTTGCCGGCCTTGATGAGCTCGGCTACCTTGTCCATGATGATCTCCGTCGCCGTGGTATACGGGATCTCATAGATTTCGATCATGTTTCCTTCCTTGAGATAGCGCCATCTGGCTCTGAGGCGGAAGGTCCCACGGCCGGTGTTGTAAATTTGCAGCATCTCAGCGGCATCATACAGAATTTCGCCGCCGGTTGGAAAATCGGGCGCGGGCAGCGTATCAAGAAGGTCTGCGTCCGGATTTTTGATGAGCGCAATGGCCGTCCGGCACACGTCCTGCAAATTAAACGAGCAGATGTTGGACGCCATGCCGACCGCAATGCCCATGTTGGCCGACACCAGCACGTTTGGGAACGTCGTTGGCAGCAGCGTCGGCTCCTTCATCGAGCCGTCATAGTTATCGACAAAGTCGACCGTGTCCGCGTCGATGTCCCGGAAGAGCTCGGAGCAGATGGGGTCTAATTTTGCCTCCGTGTAACGGGACGCCGCGTAGGCCATATCGCGCGAGTAGACCTTGCCGAAGTTGCCCTTCGAGTCGACAAACGGATGCAGCAGCGTCTCATTGCCGCGCGCCAGGCGCACCATCGTCTCGTAGATTGCCTGATCGCCGTGCGGGTTCAATCGCATCGTCTGGCCGACAATGTTCGCCGATTTCGTCCGGGCTCCCGTGAGAAGCCCCATTTTGTACATCGTATACAGCAGCTTTCTGTGAGACGGCTTAAAGCCGTCAATTTCCGGAATCGCGCGCGAGACGATGACCGACATCGCGTAGGGCATGTAGTTCTGCTCAAGCGTCTGGCAGATGGGCTGCTCCATCACCTCCGCCCGCAGTCCCTGCACGTGCGGGTCCATGCGCTTCGGCGCATCCGGTTGTTTTTTCTTCGCCATAGTTCCTTCGTCCTTCGTTCTGCGTCTTACGATACATCGAGCTGATCGAGATATTTATATCCGTTTTCAGCGATATGGTCTTTTCTTCCCTGCAAATTGTCTCCAAGCAGCAGATCGAACACCTGCTGCGTGAGCGCCATGTCCTCTGGCATGACCTTGATGAGCCGCCGGGTCTCCGGGTTCATCGTCGTCATCCACATCATCTCCGGGTCGTTTTCGCCAAGGCCCTTCGAGCGGTTGATGGAGACCTTCTTGCCCTCGAGATTCTTTAAAATCTCGCCCTTTTCCTGTTCGGTGTAGGCAAACCACGTTTTGTCCTTGCAGTTGATCTCATAAAGCGGCGACTCTGCGATATACACATACCCCTCTTCAATGAGCGTGGGGCATAGACGGTAGATCATGGTGAGAATGAGCGTCCGGATCTGGTAGCCGTCGACGTCGGCATCCGTACAGATGATGACCTTGTTCCAGCGCAGGTTCGCGAGATCAAAGCTCGTCAGATCCTTCGCTTTCTTTGTCTGCACCTCCACCCCACAGCCGAGCACGCGGATGAGGTCTGTGATGATATCGGACTTGAAAATCCGCTCATAGTCCGCCTTCAGGCAGTTTAAAATCTTACCGCGCACGGGCATAACGCCCTGAAATTCCGCATCGCGCGAGAGCTTGACCGAGCCCAGAGCCGAGTCGCCCTCGACGATGTAAATTTCGCGTCTGGCTACATCCTTCGTGCGGCAGTCGACAAATTTCTGCACGCGGTTCGAGATATCAAGATTACCTGTCAGCTTTTTTTTGATGTTCAGCCGCTGTTTTTCCGCCGACTCGCGGCTTCTTTTATTGATGAGCACCTGGTCGGCAATGCGGTCGGCCTCCTGCTTGTTTTCGATGAAATACACATGCAGGCGCTCCCGGAAGAACTCCGTCATCGCATCCTGCACGAATTTATTCGTGATCGCCTTTTTTGTCTGATTCTCATAGGAGGTCTGCGTCGAAAAACAGTTCGTCACCAGCACCAGACAGTCGGCCACGTCCTGAAACGTGATCTTCGATTCCGACTTCGTGTATTTGTTCGTCGATTTGAGATACGCGTCGATGGCGTAGACAAACGCGTTTTTGGCCGCCTTCTCCGGCGCACCGCCATACTCGAGCCACGACGAGTTGTGATAGAACTCCAGGCGGTTGATCTTATTGGAAAAGCACAGCGCCGCCGAAATTTTCACCTTGTATTCCGGCTTATCCTCGCGGTCGCGGCCCTTGCGCTCGGCCTCCCAGAACTGCGGCATCGTGAGCGCCTGATCCTCGGTCAGCTCGCGGACATAATCGAGAATGCCGTTTTCATAGTAAAAGTCCGTTGTCTCAAACTTCCCGGGCGCGGTCTCGTTGCGGAAGCGGAACGTCACGCCCGCGTTCACGACCGCCTGCCGCTTGAGCGTATCTTTGTAGTATTCCTTGGGGATATTGATGTCCGTGAACACGTCGAGATCGGGAAGCCAGCGGAACGTGGAGCCGGTCTTTTTCCGGTCGGGGGGCTCCTTTTTGAGCTGCCCGACAATTTCGCCCCGCTCAAAGTGGAGCGTGTATTTAAACCCGTCGCGCCGGATCACGGCGTCAAAATAGCGCGAGGCATACTGCGTCGCGCACGCGCCGAGGCCGTTTAAGCCGAGCGAAAACTCATAGTCGCCGCCGGCGTTGTTGTCGTATTTGCCGCCCGCGTAGAGCTCGCAGAACACAAGCTCCCAGTTGTACCGGCCCTCTTTTTCGTTCCAGTCGACCGGACACCCGCGTCCGAAGTCCTCAACCTCGATGGAATGGTCTTCATAGCGCGTGACGATGACCAGATCGCCGTGCCCCTCGCGCGCCTCGTCAATCGCGTTCGATAAAATTTCAAATACGGCGTGCTCGCAGCCGTCTAAGCCGTCGGAGCCAAAGATGACGGCCGGACGCTTTCTCACCCGATCCGCGCCCTTGAGCGCGGAGATGCTGTCGTTGCCATAGGCTTGCTGTTTTTTCATTGCGTTTCCTCACCAGTTTTCGTGCGTTTGCTGGGGATAATTACCCATTATATTGATATAAGTATATCGTTTTTCGGCCGTGAAGTCAAGTTTCCCCCGGTTTTGAAATTCTTGTGGAAAACCGTAAAATTAGGGGCAGAATCTTTGTCTTATTTTCAAGGCGGGAGACAGTTGCATTCTCATCCGATTCAAGGTATCATATCAGACGATAGTTATTATGGCCGGGTGTTTGATTTTTTTCGCACCACCCTCGCATTGGAACAGAGAAACAGAGGTAGTATATGACAAAGATCGGATTTGACAATCAGAAATATCTTGAGCTGCAATCGAAGAAAATTCTCGAGCGCGTCGACAAGTTCGGCGGCAAGCTCTATCTGGAGTTCGGCGGCAAGCTCTTCGACGACTATCACGCCTCGCGCGTGCTCCCCGGCTTCGAGCCGGACAGCAAGATGAAAATGCTGCTGCAATTAAAAGATCAGGCGGAGATCGTCATCGCCATCTGCGCTGAGCATATCGAGCTCAACAAGCGCCGCGGCGACCTCGGCATCACCTACGACATGGACGTTATGCGCCTGATTGACGCGTTCCGCTCCATCGGGCTCTATGTCGGCAGCGTCGTCATCACCCAGTACCGCGGCCAGCACGCGGCGGAGCTCTTCCAGCATAAGCTGGAGAACCTTGGCGTGCGCGTCTACAAGCACTATCCCATCGCGGACTACCCCTCGAACATCCCCCTCATCGTCTCGGACGACGGCTACGGCAAAAACGATTACATCGAAACCTCCCGCCCCGTTGTCGTCGTGACCGCGCCGGGCCCCGGCTCCGGCAAAATGGCGACCTGCCTGAGCCAGCTCTACCAGGAGCACAAGCGCGGCATTGACGCGGGCTACGCCAAATATGAGACCTTCCCCGTCTGGAACCTCCCGCTCAAGCACCCGGTAAACCTCGCCTATGAGGCTGCGACGGCAGACTTAGCGGACGTGAACATGATCGACCCCTTCCATCTCGACGCCTACGGCGTGACGACCGTCAACTATAACCGCGACATTGAAATTTTCCCGGTGCTCGAGACCATGTTCCGCACCATCTACGGCGAGTGCCCCTACAAGAGTCCGACGGATATGGGCGTCAACATGATCGCAAGCGCGATCGTCGACGACGAAGCCTGCCGCGAGGCCTCGTGTCAGGAGATCATCCGCCGCTACTACGCGACCGCCGTCGGCGTGCGCAAGGGCACGTCCACACCGTCCGAGCTTCACAAGCAGGAAATGCTCCTGAACTCGCTGCACCTGGACGTTTCAATGCGCAAAGCCGTCCCGGCAGCGAGAGCCAAGGCCGAGCAGACCGGAAACCCCGCCGTCGCCATCGAGCTTCCCGACGGCAGAGTTATTACCGGCAAGACCTCGGGGCTCATGGGAGCCAGCTGCGCGGCGCTTCTCAATTCCCTCAAAACGCTCGCGAACATCCGCGACAATGTAAATCTCATTTCCCCCATGGTGCTCGCGCCGATCCAGCACTTAAAGGTCGAGCATCTCGGAAACACAAATCCCCGGCTCCACACCGACGAGGTGCTCATCGCCCTTTCGATGTCCGCCGTCACAAATCCCACCGCGGAGCTCGCCATGGAGGCACTCTCCTCTCTTCGCGGCGGCGAGGTCCACTCGTCGGTTATCCTCTCGGACGTTGACGTGAACGTTTTCAAGAAACTCGGTATGAACGTCACGTGCGAGCCGGTCTATCAGTCGCATTCGCTGTATCACAAGTAACACGCGCCTTCTTTGGAAGGAATTTTAGAAAGGAGCCTGCATGAAGCGCAGAACAAACCGTATTCTATCCATCCTGCTCATCGCGCTCAGTCTGGCCTTGCTGGCGGGCGCGGGATTCCTTCTCGTGCAGGTTTTGCCGCAGAAGGCGCCGCAGGAGGTCACATCGCTCGAAACGAACTCCGTCTTTGAAAAGGAGGACGCCGTCGTCGAACCCGAGCGTGAGCAGGCCTATGAGGGAGAAATTCCCCCGGCGGCGGAGACGCAGCCCGAGCCCGACACGCAGCCATCTGCCGATCAGCCCGAGCAAACAGAGCCTTCCGACACGGGCCTCATTTCCGCCGAGGCGGACAAGCGCGCAAGAACAACACTTGCCTCTATGACGGCGGACGAAAAAATCTGGCAGCTGTTTTATGTCACACCCGAGCTTCTCACTGGCGTGGAAACCGCGACGCGCGCGGGCGACTCCACGAAGCAGGCCTTAGAAGAAAAGCCCGTCGGCGGCATCATCTACTTCGCAAAGAATCTGGAAAGCCGCGCGCAGACGCAGGAAATGCTCCACAACACGAAAGCCTACACAAAAATCCCCCTCTTCCTCGGCACAGACGAGGAAGGCGGCACCGTCAGCCGCGTCGGCTCGAACCCCGCCATGGGCGCGCAGGAATTTCCCTCTGCGCAGTCTCTTGGCGAGCAGGCAGATCCGGCGGCCGTCTATCAGGCGGGCCAGGACATCGGCGGCACGCTGCACGCCATCGGCTTTAACATGGACTTTGCGCCCGTGGCGGACGTATCATCAGGGGCTTCGGCAGTCATCGGTTCGCGCTCATTCGGAACGGACCCGCAGCTCTGCGCGTCTCTGGTATCCATCATGACGCAGAGCCTGACAGCAGAGGAGATCGCCCCCTGCCTCAAGCACTTCCCCGGCTACGGAAGCGCCATTACCGACGATCACTACGGCACCTCCATCCTGACCAAAACGCAGGAGGAGCTCGAGGCCTGTGATTTTCTCCCCTTCTCCTCCGGCATCGCATCCGGCGCACCGTTTGTGCTGGTGAGCCATCTGAGCGTGCCCGAGGTCGTAGGCGACGAAACGCCGTCCGATCTGTCCTCCAAAATTGTTTCGGATCTTCTGCGGAACAAATTGGGCTTTACCGGCGTCATAATTACAGATTCCCACCAGATGGCCTCCATCACCGACCACTACGCCCCCGGCGAAGCGGCGGTCAAGGCCCTGCAGGCGGGCGTCGATATGATTCTTATGCCGCAGGATCTGCAGGCCGCGTTTGACGGCGTGAAGCAGGCTCTGAGCGATGGCACGCTCACGCAGGCGCGCATTGATGAAAGCGTCCTTCGCATCCTGCAGGTCAAGGCGGAATACAACATTTTGCAGTAGCCGCGCGTATTCGCGGCAGAAAGGAAGCTTACCATGGAACCCAAAAGACTTTGCCGTGCTTCGATCGACAAAAAAATCTGCGGCGTGTGCGGCGGCATCGCCCACTATTTTGATGTCGACTCCAACCTCATCCGCCTCATTACGGCAGCGCTCGTCCTCGCGGGCGGCCTGAGCGTCTGGCTCTACATCATCGCCGCCATCATCCTTCCCGAGACAAACGCTTATTAAGCGGCAGAAAAATCCGGAACGCCAAGCGTTCCGGATTTTGAGACTGTCAAAAAAGCTGACGCTTTCTTGACAGAAGGGGCTGCGCCTCGACTGCGCGCATAATTTGTGCGCCTTTGGCGCACAAATTCCACACTTGCGAGGCGATATGTATTTTTCCGGTCGGCAAAGCCGCCGGATAAAATGGATTTCCATTTTATTTCGCCCTGCGGGGCGAAACTCTACGAGGTTTTTTGACACACTGAAAATCCGGAACGCCAAGCGTTCCGGATTTTGTCGTATCTGAATCAGTTTCGCCTGAAACCCGTAGGGGTCGATACCCACATCGACCCAAGGGCACCAACGAATTCGCCGTAAATTTTCGAAATAACAGGTGCATTTTGCCGGGGCGATGTGGGCATCGCCCCCTGCGCAATATTGGCCAGTCCGATTAAAGTTCGGCGACCTCGGAGAGAACCGTGTCCTCCGTCTCGGCCATGGCCTGAAGCGTTTTGGAAAGGAGCGTATCGAGCTCCCAGCCGAGCTGCTCGGCGCCCCGGGCGATGACGTCGCGCGAGCATCCGGCAGCAAACTTCTTGTCCTTGTACTTTTTCTTGAGGGACTTGAGCTCCATATCCTTCGTGCTCTTGCTCGGGCGCATGAGCGCGGCCGCCCAGATGAGCCCCGTCAGCTCGTCGCAGGCGAAGAGTACCTTCTCCATCTCGCGCTCGGGCGCGGTATCGACGCAGATGCCGTAGCCGTGGCTGACGATCGCGTGGATCATGTCCTCGGGCACGCCGCCTTTTTGCAGCAGCTCCACGCACTTGACGCAGTGCTGCTCGGGGTAGAGCTCAAAGTCGATGTCGTGCAGCAGACCGACCATGCCCCAGTAATCGGCTTCTTCACCGTAGCCCAGATCGTTCGCGAACCAGCGCATCACGGCCTCGACCGTCAGCGCGTGCTGCAAATGAAAATGATCCTTGTTATACTCCCGCAGGAGCTCCCATGCGTTTGCGCGTTCCATAAAAGACCCGCCTTTCAAAATGGATTTGCTTTCATCTTACGCAGGAATTCGCGCCTGTCAAGAGAAAATTCGGCGCTCGGGTTGACAGACGGCGAAAAATGGCGGATACTGAGTGTAAAAGGAAGGAGGGACAGGTATGCGGAATATCCAGAAGCAGCTGTGCGGTATTGCGGTGATGCTCTTTGGGCTGATCATCGCGGTCGCCGCGCTGGCACTGAACCGTATGATGGCGCTGCTCGGCTGCGCGGTCGGGCTGTTTGGCCTCGCCATGACGTTCGGAAACCGCGAGGGCTTTTGGGGAGAAGACGAGGAGAAAACCGACGCGGATGACAACGACAAATAATCCCACAAAAAACGTCCTGTTTTGCAAGTCTGAAGGTGTTTGCTTGCGAAAATAGGACGTTTTTGTTTGAAAACCGGTGGATTTTCTTTGACATTCCCGCACCGGCATGATAGACTAGCGGCAGAAAAAACCATGCAGGAGGCATGTATGACACTGTTAGAGCGTTACTTAAACTACTTATCCCAGATCTGCGAGGGCTCGCGCGAAGCGCCGGACGGCATCACGCTCACAAAAACCGGCGACATGGAAAAGGCCATCGAGCTTCAGCAGCAGATTGCTGCCATCGGCATTCCGGAATTTGTGCGCCTGTGCGCCGCGCAGGACGGCGAGACGATTCCGGAGGAGGAATTGGAAAGCTTCGACCCCTCGCAGATGCTTGCGGCGCTCTCCAATCTGGAAGCCGCGCAGAAATCCGAAGAGGAGCAGCCGCCCGAGGAAACGCCTGGGGAGCCGGAAGAGTCCGTGAAGTCTGAAATCCGCGACATTTACGAGGTGTTTTTGGACAGCGTTTGTCTGGAGGATAACCTGCTTTCCTACCTCATCGACATCGCCAAGCGCGGAGCGAAGGACGAATTCCAGACGCTTTCTCACGCGGCGGCCAGAACGCTGCTTAGCTTGGACGAGTTTTTGCTCTGGCTCGGGAACAAAGAGGCCTTGGCAGGCCCCGACGAGCGGGCGTGCGCAGCGATTATGGATGCAGCGTTGGCCCGCCTCATGCAGGAGGGGCAAAGAGAGCTTGCCGCGGCACTTCTCTCCGGCGATGAGACGACGTTCAAGCTTTTCCGGACCGAAGCGCCGGAGCTCGTGCATTTGCCGGACGCGACGTACGAATGGTACGTGCAGAACTATCTCGACCGCTACTATCCCGTGCGGTTTATTATGAAGATGAATGGCGTGGAATTTCCCGATATTCCGGCAAAGGAGGCGTAACGCATGGACCCCATCTATGTCACCGGCCACCGGAACCCCGACACCGACTCGATTGTCTCCGCAATGGCCTATGCGGCGCTGCAGAACGCGCTGGGGAACCGCGAATATGTCGCGGCGCGGCTTGGTCATATTTCCGACGAGACGCAGCTGGTGCTCGACCGCTTCGGCTTTGAGCCCCCGGTTCGCATTCAGACGATGCGCACGCAGGTCCGCGATCTGGACTACGATACGCCGCCGGCGCTTTCTCGCGCGGTGACGATCAGCAGAGCGTGGAACGCCTTGCAGTCCGACCGCAGCGTCCCGGCCATCCCCGTGACGAACGACGACGGCACGCTCTATGGCATGCTCTCGCCCTCTGAAATCGCGGACTACGACATGCAGACGATCAAAAATACCTACGCCGAGAATCTGCCGATCTTTAATCTCTTAAACGTGCTCGACGGCAAGGTCATCAATGAAGCCGGGTACCTGGTTGACCGGGTGAGCGGCGAGGTATCGATCGCACTTCCGCAGCAGAACGAAAATCTGCTGTTTTCCGGGAAGAACTCCATCGTCATCTGCGGCGACCAGCCCGAGATGGCGCGGCGCGCAATTGAAATGAACGTCAACTGCCTGATCGTGTGTCAGGCCGAGCTTCCGAAAGCGCTTCGTGAACTGCCAACGCAGACGTGTATCATCGCAACGCCGTTTGACGCGTTCAAAGCCTCGCGTATGATCTATCACGCGATCGAGGCCGGGCGCATCTGCCGGACGGAAGAACTGGACGCGTTCCATCTGACGGACTTTGTCGACGATGTGAAGGACGTGATGCTGGAAAGCCGCCACAGAAGCTACCCAATCCTGGACGAAAACGACAAGGTTGTCGGCACGATCTCGAGATATCACCTCTTAAAGCCGCGCCGCAAGCGCGTCGTGCTCGTCGATCACAATGAAATGTCCCAGTCCGTGCCGGGGCTCGAGCAGGCGGACATTCTGGAGATCATCGACCACCACAGATTGGCCGATATCCAGACGGGCGCTCCCATCTACTTCCGCAATGAGCCCGTGGGCTCCACCGCGACGATCATCGCGTCCATGTATCAGGAGCGCGGCCTGCTTCCGTCTGACCGCCTCGCAGGACTGATGGCGGCTGCAATTGTCGCCGATACGGTCATGTTCAAATCGCCCACGGCCACACAGCGCGACCACCGCATGGCAGAGCGCATGGCGCGCATCGCGAACATTTCGCTCGATGAGCTCGGGCAGGCAATTTTCTCCGCGTCAATGGACAATAAGCCCACTGAGTCGCTCCTTTTCGGCGACTTCAAGGATTTCCACATCGCGGATCACGACTTCGGCGTCAGCCAGATCACCTGCATCGACTCCAAGCGCATGATGGAGCGCAAAGACGAGTTCCTGGCGATCATGAAAAAGACGATGGAAGAGCGCGGCTATACGCTCATGATCCTGATGCTCACGGACGTACTGCTGGAGGGCACGCAGATCCTCTATATCGGAGACGAGGATATTTTCTCGCACGCGTTTAATACGCAGCTCAAGGACCACACCTGCTTCCTGCCCGGCGTGGTGTCCAGAAAAAAGCAGATTATTCCGATGCTGTCCGCGCTTTGGGGCTGAGGCCGCAAAAAATCGAATTCAGGCGCTCACAATCTCAAGCCGCTTCCGGGCATTTCCCCGGAGGCGGCTTGCATGCTCTGCGGATTTCCGATAAAATAGAGAAAAACGCCGGAACCATCCGATCTTTGGAGGCCTTGCCATGAAAAAACGCCGCGCTGCGAAAAACGCGTCCCCGCTTCTGTCTGTCCTGATCGTTGTCTTTTTCCTGCTTGTCTTCCTCGGCAGCCGCTACCTTAGCAGCCAGCCTGCCCCCGCGCCCGCCGAAAGCGCCGGTTTATCCGCAGCTGACGGCTCGTTGGAGGTGCACTTTCTCGACATCGGACAGGGCGACAGCGCGCTTTTGTTCTGCGGTGAGGAAACCATGCTCATTGACGGCGGCAAGATCAAAAACAACCAGAAGCTCATCTCCCGTCTCAAGGAGCTGAACGTCACGCATCTTGACGCTGTCATCTGCTCGCACCCGGACGAGGACCACTGCGGCGGCCTTGCGGCGGTTCTGGCCGGAACGGAAACGGACGCGTTCTACTGCTCAGTAGACAGCTGGCACACGAAGGCATTTTCCGACGTTGTCAAATACGCAAATGAACAGGGCGTCTCCGTCACCGTCCCTACCCCCGGAGACATCTTCTCCTTTGGCGGCGCAAGTGTTGAATTCTTAGGCCCCGTGCAGGATTACGGCGACGACCCCAATGAAGGAAGCCTCGTCGCGCGCGTACGATACGGTGAAACGAGCGTTTTGTTTACCGGCGACATGGGTTTTGAGGCGGAGGACGATATGCTCTCTGCAAACGTCGACGTGTCCGCAACCGTTCTCAAGGTCGCGCACCACGGAAGCGCGGGCAGCTCGTCGTCCGAATTTTTAGAGGCCGTGGATCCCGAATATGCCGTCATCAGCGTGGGCGCCAATAATGATTACGGCCACCCAACCGAGGCCACGCTCAACCGATTGGCCGCGCTTAACATTCCGGTCTACCGGACGGACCTGCTCGGCGAGATCGCGGCAAGTTCCGACGGGAAAACTGTCACGATCACTTGGGAAACAGAAACCGCCGCTCGGGAGGAACCCTCCCAGACGGCAGATCATTACGATTATGTCGGAAACGCGTCGTCCAAGGTTGTCCATCTCACAACCTGCGGCAAGCTGCCGGGCGAAACCAACCGCGTCTATTTTGAAACGCTCGAGGAGGCCGTCGCCGCCGGGTACCGCAAACACGCAGGCTGCCTCGGAGATTAGGAGAATACTTCTTCCACGCACCGATGCACCAGATCGTGTCCCTTCTGTGTGGGGTGGATGCCGTCGTTTGAAATGAGCGCCGGGAAGGCCGGGTTCTTGAGAAATTCCGGCCGGAGCTCTAAAAGCGGACAGGAAATCTCGCGCGCAAGGCGGCAGACGAGGTCGTTATAATACTCCTGCCATCTGAAAATCCGGTCCGCATCTCCGAGCCACGAGAGAATATGCTCCTTGCTTCTGCCTTGCGACACGTGGTCCAGAAACCGGTGGGCCTCCAGCGGCACGAGCGACGTCATCCAGACGCTGCTGCCGGCCTGCCGGAGAAGCTTCACGAGCGCGCGGTAATTTTCCGCGAACGTCTCCGCTGCGATTTTGGGAAGGTGCGCCTCTTCGGGATGGTCGGATACGGCCTGCCAGTCAAAATCGCAGTCGTTGCCGCCGAAGGACAAAATAACCTGCGCGCCCTCGCACGCGTCCAGCCGCTTTTTCGCAATCGCGAGCACGGTGTCGCTGCACGCGCCCATCTTTGCAAAATTGGAAACCTCGATCCCCTTCTGCGCCAGCGCGTCAAAATTGTGCTCGCTGCAAAGATGGTACCGCCCGTCCTGATATGTTACGCCCTTGGCAATCGAGTCGCCGAAGATCACGAGCCGTTTTCCTTCCGCCATCGGTAAAGCCTCCTGTGTGTTTCTGACACCCAGTTTACGCTTACGGCGGCACAAAGTCACCCGAAGCCGTGAAAAGCAGCTCCCCTTTGCCGGGTGAATCACTCTCCCAACGATAGAAAAAGGACTCTACCGGGAGCAGAGCCCTTGATTTTCAGGCATTTTTCGCGTGCAGGTTGCGTTTTACAGAACCTTCCGCTATAATAGCGTCAGAATTTCAAAGAGAGAAGAATGTCTATGCTATACTACCTCCTGCTGCTTCTGGCGGGCGCGCTGCAGGGCGTGATGGTCTCGCTCAACGGCCAGCTCGGAAACTATTATTCCCCGTTCGCCATCTGCTTTTTTGTGCACGGTATCGCGCTCATTTTGCTGCTTGCCTACCTTCTGGCAAAGAAAACGCCGCTCGGCTTCAAAGGCGCGCCTTGGTACGTGTATCTCGTCGGCGCGCTCGGCATCGCGATCGTCGCGTCCACGAGCTGGTGCACGCTGCGGGTCGGCGCGAGCGTCTTTCTCGCGATTTCGACAGCGGGGCAGATCATCTCCTCGCAGCTCATCGATCAGTTCGGCTTTTTTGGCATGCCGGTACAGAAATTCAATGCAAAGCAGATTCCGGGCTATGTGCTGCTGGCCGCGGGCGTGGCGCTCGTGGTGACGGGCTGAGGAGGGGTAAGGATGTTTCTTTACTATCTGACGTCGTTTGTAAACGGCTTTATGAACTCCGTCAACAAAATGACAAACGTCAAGGCTGGGCAGTGCTTCGGCGCGGCGAAGGGCTCGCTCATCAACTACTTAGAGGCGACTTTTTTATCCCTCGCGCTCGTGTTCATGACGTCCGACCCCTCGGAGCTCGCCCCGTCGCACGTCTTTTCTGTCCCCGCGTGGGCGTATCTTGGCGCAATTTGCGGGCTTGTGGCGATGGTCCTCATCATCGTCGGGACGCTCCACACGCACGTGCTCGTCTCGTCCATTGTGGCGCTCGTCGGCAACCTCGGCATGGCGCTCGTGCTGGACTACGTGTTCTACGGCCTTTTCAGCTGGCAGCGCGTGATCGGAATTCTCCTGATCCTGCTCGGCATCACCTGGATCGAGAAAATGAAGACTGCCGGAAAGGCCGCTGACTGACGCTCTGGTATTCTTCTTCCGGCAATGCCTGGCTTCCGTTTTCTCCGTAGGGGGCGACGACTCTGTCGCCCCGCAAACCGCACATCCGAAACGCGAAAACCTGCGGCGAAATCGGTGGTTCCTCAGGGCGGACAGAGGCGTCCGCCCCTACAAACTTTTGGGCACTTCCGGGAGGTTCGTAGGGGGCGATGCCCACATCTCCCCATTGGGCACCAACGAATTCGTCGAAAGCTATCGTAAAAATGGGTTGTACTGCCGGGACGATGTGGGCATCGTCCCCTACGCAAAACTTCGGCATTTTACGTCCACTTACCCTTAATCAAAGCCCGCGTCGGAATCCTACTTCCGGCGCGGGCTTGTTCTATCGTTCTGTGCCAAGGAAGAAGACGGAGACCACGCCGGGGCCGGTATGGGAGCCGATGACGGGGCCGACGTAGTTGATGATGATATCCTGGATCGCCGAGCGCTCGCGGATATAGTCGGCGACGAATTTCGCGTCGTCGTAGCAGTCGCCGTGGCAGATGAACATCGTCTGCGAGGGAAGGTCGGTCGAGGTCGTAAGCGCCTTTTCGGCAAGAGCAATGAGTGAGGCTTTGCGGCCTCTGGCCTTCGTGACGTTCGCGAGATGGCCGTCGTTATCCATGTGCATGACGGGCTTGATCTGCATGACCGTACCTAAGACCGCCGTAGTCGCGGAGATCCTGCCGCCGCGCTTTAAGTACATCAGATCGTCCACCGTGAACCAGTGGCAAAGGTGCAGCTTGATCTCCTCTAAGTAATCGCGTACCTCCTCGATCGTCTTGCCCGCCTGCTGCTCGAGCGCGCCGAGGTAGACATAGAGCCCCTGACCAAGCGACGCGCAAAGGCTGTCGACGGTCAAAATTTTACGCTCGGGATATTCTTCGCGCAGATCGTCGGCGGCAATGCAGCCGGACTGATAGGTCGTGCTGAGGCCCGAGGAGAAGCCGATGAAGAGAATGTCGAGCCCCTGCTGCAAGGTCTTTTCCATCGCCTCGCGGAAGCTTTCGGGGTTCACGGCGCTGGTGGACGCTTCCTCGCCCTGCCGGATGCGCTCAAAAAAGTCGTGGAAGCCGATTTCGCGGCCGTCTAAGTAATTGGCGTATGTCTGGCCGCCGATGGTAAAGTGCAGCGGCAGCACCTGCAGGTCTAACTTATCTGCCAGCTCCTGAGGCAGATCGCAGGACGAGTCGGTGATAATCTGAAAGGTTTTCATCGTGGTACCTCCTGTTGTTCTTTTCGCATTATACAATAGATTCCGTATAAATGCTATCCCCCGTTTTCGTTTTTTGCTCGACCGGCTCTTCCCCCATCTCTCCCGGAGCTTCCAAAAAGTGAAGGATTCCTTAAATTTTTCCGGGGACTTAACGGGGACCTCAAAATGTGGTATGATGAGAAAAAACGAAAAGCAGGAGAATCCCATGCCAAACGATCTGCCGACCGACCGCCTGCCGACCATGGCGGAAACCCGCGCGATGCACGAGCAGGCTGTGCGCGCGAGAAAGAAACAGCGCCTGCAAAAGACGCTCGTGACCATCGCCGTCACGCTGCTCGTGATCATGCTGCTTGCCGCGCTGGCGCTTTTTGTCCGCGCAAAGCTGCAAGCGCTCGATAAGCCCCTCGATGCAAAGACAAATCAGACCGCGCAGGCCCAGCCGCAGGAGCCCTCGATTGAGCCAGACTCACAGGCGCCCGAGCAGCCCGAGCCAGAAACGCCGGCGGCCGAACCGGAGGCGGATACACTGCCCGAATTGGAAACCGAACCCACGCAGGATGCGCCCGAGCAGCCCGAATCGGGAGAAACTCCCGCACCCGAGGCGTCCAGTGAAAAGACGTATGCGCCTGCCGAAGTAACGGAAAACACAAAAACACTCGATCTGGAGCTTTACAGCGAAAACGCACTGCTCATTGATCTGGAGTCGAACACCGTCTTGGTCCAGAAAAACGCAGACGCGCGCATCTACCCCGCCTCGATGACGAAGGTCATGACTGTCCTCGTGGCCGCGGAGCACATTGAAAACTGGGACGAAACGTTCACCATGACGCAGTCGATCATTGACCCGCTGTTTCTGGCGGACGCGAGCATGGCGGGCTTTGTCCATGGGGAAGAGGTCTCCATGACGGAGCTTCTCTATGGCGCGGTCCTCCCCTCCGGCGCAGAGGCGACGGAGGCTCTCGCCATCGTCACGGCGGGCTCGGAGGAAGCGTTTGCAGCGCTCATGAACGAAAAAGCACAGGCGCTGGGCCTCAAAGATACCCACTTTGTCGACGCCAGCGGTCTTCACGACGAGAACCACTACACGACGCTCTCCGATATGGCGATCATTATGCAGGCTGCGCTTGACAATCCCCATTGCCGGGAGGTCCTCACATCGGTGAACCACACGTCCCCGGCGACCGAGCAGAACCCCTCGGGCGTTGCGATGACGAACCGTTTTTTATACCGTATCCGCCCGCAGCAGAGCGGAAATGTCGACATTCAGGCCGCCAAAACCGGCTACACGGCGCAGGCCATGAACTGCTGTGTGAGCTACGGCATTATGGAAAATGGCCGCGCAGCCATCTGCGTCACGGCGCACGCCTGGACCGGCGACTACTGCATCGCCGACCATCTCGCGCTCTATGAAGTTTACTGCGGCAGCTGACCGCTGTCAGCAAAAGGAGACGATTGCTTTGAAAACTGTCTGGGGAGAACAGCTAAATCCCGAATCGGTCTTGCTGGAATATCCGCGCCCGCAGCTGGTGCGGGGTAGCTACGAAAATCTAAACGGCTTCTGGGACTATGCCATCACGAAAGCGGACGCGAGACCGGACACCTGGGACGGCAAAATTCTCGTTCCGTTTTCGCCGGAAGCGGAGCTCTCGGGCGTCAATCGAACGCTCCACCCCGGGGAGATTCTCTGGTACCGCAGAACGCTTTCGGTCCCGGCGATCACGGCAGGTATGCGACTTCTTCTGCACATCGGCGCGTGCGACCAGCGGGCAAAGATATTTTGCAACGGCCAATACGTTTTTGAGCACGTGGGCGGCTACACGGCCTTTTCTGCCGACCTCACGGCCTTCCTGCGCCCGGGCGACAACGAGCTTGTCATACAGGTCAGGGATGACTTGGAAGTCAGTCAGCTCTCGCGCGGCAAGCAGAGCTCGAAGCGCGGCGGCATCTGGTACACCCCGCAGAGCGGCATCTGGCAGACCGTCTGGTGCGAGTGGGTTCCGGACAACCACATCAAGGCCATCCGGTATACACCCGACCTCATCACGAACCAGCTTCTTTATCAGGTGCAGGCGAAGCAGCCCGCCGGGGCCATCGTCCGGCTCTCGCTGCATGGGGAAGCCATTGCAGAAAGTGCGGCGGACGAAAAGGGCTTCGGTGCGCTGGACATTCCGCCGGAAAACCTTCGCCTCTGGTCGCCGGAATCGCCCACGCTCTACGATGTAGACGTGACGCTTGGCGAGGACCATGTCACAAGCTACGCCGCCATGCGATCAATCGGCGTTGGAGAAGACGAAGACGGCGTTCCCCGGCTGCTTCTCAACGGCAGGCCGTATTTCCAGAACGGCGTTCTTGACCAGGGCTACTTCCCGGACGGGCTCTACACCGCGCCGAGCGACGACGCGATGGTTTTTGACATTCAGCTCATGAAGGACCTGGGCTTCAACATGCTCCGCAAGCACATCAAAATCGAGCCTCTGCGCTGGTACTATCACTGCGACCGCCTCGGCATGCTCGTCTGGCAGGACATGATAAACGGCGGCGGGAAATATAACCTTCTCACCATCTCCGCGCCCCTCATCACGGGCATTCATCATAAGGACAACAACTATAAAAAGTTCTCCCGCACCGACGCGATGGCTCGCGCGAGCTACTATACTGAGCTCACCGAGATGATCGCCCAGCTCTACAGCTGTCCGTCCATCTGCGCGTGGGTCGCCTTCAACGAGGGCTGGGGTCAGTTCGACGCGGCAAGCGCGGCGGCGTACATTCAAAAGCTCGATCACACCCGCATCATTGACCACGCCAGCGGCTGGCACGATCAGAAAATCGGAAAGCTTCAAAGCCTGCACGTCTACTTCCGCCCGTATCATTTTAAGCCCGACAAGCTTCATAGAGCCGTCGCGCTTACGGAGTTCGGCGGCTACACCCTCGCCGTCCCCGGCCACACGTGGGGCGACAAACGCTTCGGCTACAAGGGTTTTCGCGACAGCGCGACGCTTGGCGAGGCCTTCCGCAAGCTCTACGAGACGCAGATCATCCCCGCGAAGGAACAGGGTCTGTGCGCCTGCGTCTACACGCAGCTGAGCGACGTAGAGGACGAGCTCAACGGCTTTGTAACCTACGACCGCAAAACCGTCAAGCTCCCAAAATCTCTTGTCCGCGAGATTTCCTTGCAGCTTCGAAAGTGAAACCATCTGAAACGCACAAAAGGAGGCCGTTCTATGATACAAACCATCGGCATTGTCAGCCTCTCGCGCGGCATTCTCGGAGAAGACTTTCTCCACCATGAGCTGGACCTCGGCCTTGCACGATTGAAAGAATTCGGTGTTCGCGTCAAATTTCTCCCCCATGCCTTAGACGGTCTGGAGTCGCTCGCCGCGCACCCCGAGCACCGCGCGCAAGACTTGCTGGACGCGTTCCGCGACCCGGAGATCGACGCGATCCTCTGTGCCATCGGCGGAGACGACACGTACCGGCTAGCGCCGTATCTCTTCTCCAACGACGAGCTCAAAAACGCCGTGACAAAAAAGCCATTCCTCGGCTTTTCCGACACGACGCTCAACCATTTCATGCTCCACAAGGTGGGCCTTCCGACTTTCTATGGGCAGGCGTTTCTGCCCGACGTGTGCGAACTTGCACCGGAAATGCTTCCCTATACGAAGCGGTATTTTGAAGAGTTCTTAAAAACCGGAACCATCCGGGAGGTGCGCCCGAGCGAACTTTGGTATACCAGCCGCACGGACTTTTCCCCGGAAGCGCTTGGCACCGAGCTTCCCGCGCACAAGAACAGCGGCTTCGAGCTGCTGCAAGGCCCGGCCCAGTTCGAAGGCGAAATCTTAGGCGGCTGCATCGACTCGATGTATGAGATGTTCTCCGGCTGGCGGTACGCGGATATGCCCGAGGTCTGCCGGAAATACGGCCTGTTCCCCTCGATGGATGACTGGCGCGGCAAAATTCTGCTGATGGAATCGTGCGAGGAATATATGCCGCCCGAGACTTACAAAAAGGCGCTCGAAACCCTCCAGGAAACCGGCGTGTTTGACGCGGTCTCCGGCGTTCTCGTCGGAAAACCGATGGACGACATGTACCACGAGGAATACAAAAAGCTCCTTGTCAGCATCATTGCCAACAAAGAGCTTCCGATTTTGTGCAATATCAACGTCGGTCACGCGCAGCCGCGCTGCATCCTGCCCTTCGGCGTTCCCGCCCATGTGGACGCGGATGCGCAGGTCATTCGCTTCGGTTGACCGGCATGGTCTCCCCGTCCGGCAGGCCCTTGCTCTTGAGCAGAAACTTGCGGAATATCTCCCAGAGAACCGTCAGCACCTGCAAAGCCGCGCAGACGAGGAAGATGAGCGACACGTTTTCGAGCTCAAAGGAGAGATACAGGCTGAGGCCTAACGTCCAGATGAGCGCCGACACGGACACGCCCTGCCACAAAATGCCCCACCAGAGGCTCGTAAAGACGATGCAGATGATCGAGCAGACCGGCAGCGCGTAGACAAAGAACATCCACGCCGGATACGGAACCTTGCAAATCATGAACATGCTGAAAAGAAGCGTCGCCACCGCCATCGTCAGCGCCAGAGACAGCAGCAAAATGAACATATGATAGTGCGGCTTCGACTCCTTCGGCGGCTGGATCTCTCCGATGAGCGCACTGACGCTCACGCCGTAGAGATCGGCGATCTGGCTGAGGATATACACATCCGGCAGGCTCTCGCCCCGCTCCCACTTGGAGACGGATTTGTCGGAATAATTGAGCTTTGTCGCAAGATCGAGCTGGGTGTCATGGTGCGCCTTGCGATAGGCCGCAATGTTTTTTGCGACGGTTTTGCGCAGAGTGGCTTCGTCGGTCTGCAATTTGGCACCTCCTGGTAATTATCATAAAAATCCCTTGATTTTCAAGGAATTCTACTGTGAGTAGAGTGGCTCTATCGCGCCGCGATAGTCCAAAGACGCGCCGGGAGGGTGACATTTTTGCAGCAATCTGCTAGAGTAAATCCCGGGAAGAGGAAATACCGTGTCACCTGTTCATCCGGCACAGTGTTTCTAGGGAAGCTCTGCTTCCAGCGGCAATTTGATTCAGCGCGAGATTTTGGCGCAAGGCAAGGTATGGAGGCGCAGGAATACTTTCTGTATTTCAAGCCTTCAAACCGCAGCATTGGGGCAAAATATCCGCTGAAGCGAAGTGACGATGGATTCCGAGATTCCCAGTATACCATATTTTTTATTGACGTGCAAGAGCACGCAAGCATGCGCCTGGCATCCACACACCGTGCCGGGCGCATTTTTTGCGCGTTCTTGACGCTTGACGTTCTGAGGGAAAATTGTGTAGAATAGAGAAAACAAGAAGGAGGCGCGCTATGATCGACAAGGCCGCCATCGAGCAGCAGCTCGCGGAGCTGCCGCTTTTTCAATATGACTGGATCACGACCTCGGAGCTCGTGTTTTCCGAACGTGTACGCTATATCTGCCAGACGCAGTGCCCGATGTACAATACGACGTGGGCCTGTCCCCCGGCGGTCGGCACGGTCGAAGAATGCAAGGCGCGCTGCCTTTCTTATCCGGAGGCGCTCATGATGACCTCCATCACCGAGGTCTCGGATATCGCGAATTTAGAAGAGACGCTCGCCACCAGAGCGCCCCACGAGGAGCTTACCCGGCAGGTGCGCGATATGATCGCCGCACAGGGCGCGGAAACCTGCGCACTTTCCACCGAGGCCTGCGCCATCTGCCAGCATTGCGCCTACCCGGACGCGCCGTGCCGCCACCCGGATAAAATGTTCCCCTGTGTGGAGAGCCAGGGCATTCTGGTCACCGACCTTGCCGAAAAGCACGGTCTGGATTTTATGAACGGCAACATCGTCGTCTGGTTCTCGCTGATCCTATTTAAATAAGGGTATCAAGCCTGGAAAGCGCGTCAGAGAACGGCTCCCATGCGCCCTGCATTTCCGGCAGCGCGCAAAAGCGCTCTTCCTTGCCTCCCACGCCCGGAAGCGTCAGCGCGTAGGACCAGAGCGCCGGAGACGCGGCGTTCACCCGGCTCCCATATTTTCCGTCTCCCACCAGCGGGCAGCCGCGCGAGGCGAACTGGACGCGGATCTGATGCGTCCGGCCGGTATAAAGCCGCACATGCACAAGGCACCGCCCATTCGATTCCGCCAACACGCGATAGGACAGCGCCGCTTTTTTGACGCCCTTGCGCTCTTTTGAAACGACGAAGGTTTTATTTTTGAACCGGTCGTGGAACAGTAGATCGTGAAGCTCCCCGGAATCCTCCTCCGGCCGTTTCGTGAGCACGGCCAGATATTCTTTTTGAAGCTTCCCTTCCTGAATCGCCTTTGAGAGCTTTGCCGCCATCTTTTCCGTCTTCGCGAAGACCATCACGCCGCCCACCGCCTGATCGAGCCGGTGCACAGGGTAAATGCTGCACCCAAGCTGCCGCGAAAGAAGCGCCGGAAGATCGGTTTCTCCCTCTCCCTGCGCACGCACGCCGACAGGCTTGACGCACAGCGCGAGTTCCGCTGTTTCCCATATGATCTCGAGCATCCAACCGCCGCCTTTCCGGCTGTATTCTATCATAAATTCCGGCTGGAACGCAACCGCGCCGGACAAGAAAGATGAGGAACCTGATTGTATGACCCCCAGAGACTATCAGCACAAGAACATGATGCAGATCTTCCTGCACTTTTTTAAGCCCCATATGGGACTTTTCATTTTGGATATGGTCTGCGCGCTCATCGTTGCGCTTGTAGACCTGGCCTACCCACTCGTCTCGCGCTGGGCGATGTATGAGCTTCTGCCGCAAAACGCGTACCGGACGTTCTTTGCCGTGATGGGCGTGGTCGTGCTGGCCTATCTCGTGCGCGCGTTTTTATATTACATTATCACCTACTGGGGCCACACATTCGGCATCCGCGTCGAGGCCGACATCCGGGAAGCTCTCTTCTGCCACATGCAGGAGCTCGGCTTCGACTACTTTGACAAGAACCGCACCGGCCAGCTCATGAGCCGGCTTACAAGCGACCTTTTTGAAATCACCGAGCTTGCCCACCACGGCCCGGAGGACCTCTTCATCTCGTTTGTTACGATCGCCGGCGCGCTCATCATCATGTTCCGAACCGAATGGCGCCTGGCGCTTGTCGTCTGCGTGATTCTTCCGATCTTCCTTACGACCGTTCTGCTGCGGCGCAAGCAGATGCAGAAGGCCTCGCGCAAGGTCAAGCAGCGCGTGGGACACATCAACGCCGACATTGAATCGAGCCTGTCCGGCATGCGCACGGCGAAGGCCTTCGCGAACGAAGACTTGGAGCTTCAGAAATTCCGCCGCTCCAACGGCGCATTCAAGGTCTCCAAAAAGAGCTTCCACCGCGAGATGGGTATTTTCATGGGCTCGATGGAGCTGTTCATGAGCCTTCTTTCCGTCGCGGTCGTCACGATGGGCGGCTATCTCATCATGAAAGGCGAGCTCAATTACGCGGACCTTCTGATGTTCAGCCTCTACATCACGACCTTTGTAAACCCCATCCGAAAGCTCGCGAACTTCACCGAGCTCTTCGCCAACGGCACGGCAGGTCTCGAGCGCTTCACGCAGATCATGCGCACGGAGCCCACCCTGCAGGACGCGCCCGGCGCATTGGAGCTGACGCATGTCGAGGGCAAAATCGATCTCGAGCACGTCGGCTTTTCGTATGACGGCGACCTTGCGGTGCTCCACGATATCACGCTCCATGTCGCCCCTGGCCAGACCATCGCGATCGTCGGCCCCTCCGGCGGCGGCAAGTCGACGCTCTGCCAGCTCATCCCGCGCTTTTATGACGTTACGTCCGGCAAAATCCTTCTTGACGGGCTGGATATTCGCAGCCTCACGCAGAAGAGCCTGCGCCGGAATATCGGCGTTGTGCAGCAGGACGTGTTCCTGTTTGCCGACTCGATTCTGGAGAACATCCGCTACGGAAAGCCCGACGCGACGATGGATGAAATCGTGGAGGCCGCGAAGCGCGCGGAGATTTACGACGACATTCTGGCCATGCCCGACGGCTTCGATACCTATGTCGGCGAGCGCGGAACGCTTCTTTCCGGCGGGCAGAAGCAGCGCATTTCGATTGCGCGTATCTTCCTCAAAAATCCGCCGGTTCTGATTCTCGACGAGGCGACGAGCGCGCTTGATTCTCTGACCGAGTCCAAAATCCAGCACGCGTTCGACGAGCTGACCAAGGACCGCACAACGCTCATCATTGCCCACCGCCTGTCTACCATCCGCGCGGCCAGCCGCATTCTCGTCGTCTCCGACGGCGATATCGTCGAGGCCGGCACGCACGCAGAGCTCATGGCCATGGGCGGCGTGTACGCAAGGCTCTGTAAAACGCAGAACCTTCCGGCTTGAGCAAGGTCTGCTCTTCCAAACGGGCTTCTGCTTCGCAGAACCTTACCGATTTTTCGGGATCCTTCCGATTTTACAGAACATTTCTGATTTTTGCGAAATCTCCCGATTTTGCGTAGGGGCGGACGACTCTGTCCGCCCGCAGAAAAATCCGGTTTTTTGCAGAAATCTCTGGCGAATTCGATACTTTCTAGGGTGTATCTGAAAACTCACGATGTGACCGGCAGCGAGGGATTTTT
>OLGA01000246.1_pt1 | contig 48802 bp, 50 predicted proteins | sample 1604881 | NCBI WGS metagenome assembly OLGA01 (sample SAMEA3888896, study PRJEB22519) | human gut metagenome | biome: human gut; feature: human-associated habitat; material: faeces | place: Denmark | collected 2009 | reverse complement strand
ACCCCAAACCGATGGTATACTGATACTGTCGGTTTGGAGTTCTGTTCTGCAAATAGAAAGACAGGAGGAAAACAAAATGGTAGCAGGACATCTGACTTTGAAAAACGGCAAGTATTATGCCGTGCTGAACTACAAAAACGCCGGAGGGCAGCGAAAAACGAAATGGATCTCGCTGGGACTTTCCGAAAAGGGAAATAAGCGCAAGGCCGAGGCGGAACTGGCAAGGCTCCGGGCGGAGTTTGAACCGCCCAAAGAGGCGGGCGACCTGAGCAGTGATATGCTGTTCACCGATTATCTGTTGGAATGGCTGGAGATCGCCAAGGGACGGCTGGCCCACGCAACCTACGGTGCCTACCAAGGACTGCTGAAAAGCACCATCGTACCTTATTTCCGCAAAAAGAAGCTGACGCTGCGGGAACTGGAAGCCCGACACTTGCAGATGTTTTATTCCGAAATGCTCAGGCGGGTCACGCCCAATACCGTTATCCATTATCACGCCGTCATTCACTCGGCACTGAAATATGCAGTCAAGACCGATATGTTGGTGCAGAATGTGGCGGACAAGGTGGACCGGCCCAGAAAGAACAGCTTTCAGCCGGTCTTTCTCTCGGCGGAGGAGATGCAGAAGATGTTTGAAGCTCTCCGGGGCACTAAACTGGAGCTGCCGGTGCTGGTGGCCGCCTTTTACGGCCTTCGCCGTGGCGAGGTGGTGGGCTTGAAATGGGACGCCATCGACTTTGAGCAAGGCACCATTTCCGTAAAGCGCACCGTGACCTCAACGATCATCGACGGCAAGTATCAGGAGTTCGAGCAGCAATCCGCCAAGACCAAGTCCAGTCTGCGCACACTGCCGCTCATCGGCAGCTTCCGGGAATACTTTTTGCAGGTGAAAGAGGCGCAGGAGCTGAACAAGCAGGTCTGCGGCAACTGCTACAACTATGAATACGACGGCTTTGTATTCGTGGACGAGCTGGGGGAGCGGATGCGGGTGGAGTACCTGACCAACGCATTTCCGAAATTTCTGGAGAGCCACGGCCTGCGCCGGATGCGCTTTCACGATCTGCGTCACAGCTGTGCCAGCTTGCTGCTGGCCAACGGCGTCCCCCTCAAACACATTCAGGAGTGGTTGGGGCACAGCGACTTTACCACCACGGCGAACATCTACGCCCACTTGGATTACAAGTCCAAGATCACTTCGGCGCAGGCGATGGAGACAGGGCTTGCTCTGCCGGAGGGCGGCGACTTCAGCAGCCGCTGGAGTTCGATCAGTGCCGGGGAGAACAGCTGATTTTCTCCCCTGAAAACCGAAAATCGTGCGGGCTTTGCCCTTTAGGCAAAAATTAAAAAGCCTGTAAACGGGCTTGTTTACAGGCTTTTTGTGGCGGAGAGTTAGGGATTCGAACCCTAGAGACCTTTCGGTCTACAGCATTTCGAGCCATTTGGAGAGGAAATCCAATGAAAATTGATGCGTTCCTCTCGTGACCCTTAAAACCGCAATCCACTCGCACTCACTACTCTGCACAAAGCGTAGAAAATGTGTAGAAGTTCCTCTGCTGACCGGAGACAGCATATCCGAAAAAGCCCTAAATATCAAGGCGTTTTGGAGCTGCAAAAGCGGACACTCCACACGATTTCGAATCCGGACCCTTCAACCACTTGGGTACATCTCCAAATCATAAGAACGTAAATTAGTATAGCATAAAAAATCCGTCCTGTCAAAGGTTTTTGGAAAAAAGATACGGTTTCGTCGCCCTTCTTCCTTTTGCCTGAAAAAGCGGGACAGTACGGCCACGTCCAGCCCCTTCGGGACGCTTACCGGCAGTGCATGGACTACGCCTTCCAGCAGGTATTCACCGGCGCCACCGACTACAACACCGCTATCCGACAGGCCACCAAAAACCTAGCGGACAAAGGCGTCCGGGTCATTGATTACGAATCCGGGGTGCACACCTCTCTGGAAGCCGCCGTTCGGCGGAACATCATGGGCGGGCTGGGGCTGATGCAGGAGCAGATCAGCCAGCAGAACCACGATGAAATGGGGGCAAACGGCTGGGAAATCTCCGCCCACGCCGCCAGTGCTCCGGACCATGAGCCGATTCAAGGCAGGCAGTACAGCGACGAAGCCTTTAAACGCCTGAACGGCAGCTTAAAGCGACGCATCGGAACCCTGAACTGCGGACACGCCGTCTTCCCCATCATTTTAGGGGTCAGCGAGCCGCAATACAGCCCGGCAGAGCTGGAAGCCATGCGGCAGCAAAACGCCAAGGGCGTGACCATCGAGGGGCGGCACTATTCCCTTTACGAAGCCACCCAGATGCAGCGGAAGATGGAACGCTCCATCCGGAAGCAGAAAAACCGCATCCTTGTGGACAAGGCCACCGGGGACGAGGAAAAGCTCCAGATCGACCAGACAAAGCTCCGGATGCAAAACGCCAACTACAAGAAGTTTTCCGATGCGGCAGGGCTGCGGACGCAGAGGGAGAGGACGTTTGTAGCGGGGGTTGGGAGGAAGGAGGCGGAGGAGGCCAGCCGGGCGCCGAAACTGCCCTCCCGAAGTGCTGGAAGGCCGTTACCAGATGAAAGCCGACAGGTTCCAAGCGATTTTCCGGAAACTTCTGCGTCGAAAGCGTTTACAAATGGCGGTGGAAGTGGTATAATAACCAATAATAGAACCATGGAGCGCAGGAAGTCTCCTGAACGAGTTGAGCCGATGCCTAAAAGGCAATTTCAGAGAATAGAGAAAGCCTTTAAGAGGCAAGGCGGTGTGTTCCAGTATGGTGCTGAAACGGACGCATACCTTGCCAGTAAAAATGCGGAAGCAATGACCTACAATGCGAAAACAATTTTACTAAAGCAAAACCCGGGAAGGGCCAGCGTATTTGAAGAACTGATTCATGCCACCCAGTATCGTACCGGACAGAATGATGGAACCTACGAGAGCCGCATAAGGTGCGAAATAGAAGCACAGAAGAAGCTTCTCAAATATAGCAGCGCCTATAAGCTTACGGATGCTGAAATCCGTCAAACCCAAAGTGCTTTAAAGTCCTATGAAGCAGAGTTGAAAGCCTATCAAAGTAAGGAGGAGAGTTGAGTTGCTTACTGTTGTTGATGTTTTCAAAGTGGGAGACGATCTTTCCGTTACTTTGACGGGAAATTGTACAGCCATCAAAAACGGCAGCCTTTTGGCAGACCAAATGGGAAATACCTATCAGGTTTTATCTGTGGGAATGGTTCACTATACCGAACCTTCGCAGATTTCAAACGGCTCAAACAATGCGGTCGTTTTACTTTCGCCCAATACGCTGGGCGTGGGAGAAAAGTTGTTTTTAGCATAGTGTTTGAACAGAAGCTAAACCACCAAGCAGAAATGCAAGGTGGTTTTTTCATGTTCATCTTTGCCTGTGAAGGGGGTGAACCGGCTGGCCGTTCCATTTTGTGAAAGGCGGTGATCCTCTATCTCCCGTCAGCGCTGGGTTATGCGCTGCGACCCGGACAAGTCGTTAAAAGGTCTTTTTGTTGTGCCCGTTTGCCGGTCGGGCGTAAAGCGGCAGCGAAAGGGACGCAATAAAAAGCGCCCTCCCAAAGGAAGGCGCAGCAGATCATTGGTTTTCGTAAAAAGGCTTTCGCCTCAAGCAGGGAGTGAAATGAGCTGTTAATCGGAGCTTTTTTCACAATAGAATACTTCCGATCGGAGAGCAATCGCTCGTTTACGGGCTGTGGGCAAGCAAAATAAAGTTAGTGTATCTTGAAACGTTTGTCGGAAATAGACCCTTATAGCCGGTGGTTATGACTCTTCGTCGGGATCACAGGGCAGCTCGGAAAGCCGGGGCGGGAAGAATTCGTTGACGGGGAAGCGGATCTTCCGGAACAGCTCGCAGGGATCTCCGGCAGAGGAAGCACATTCCTTATCCGGTACGCAGTAGTCGTAGATGGGGATCATCATCTGCACCTCCCGCTCCAGCTGGACGATGGAGAACATTCCCACGGTGACGTAAACATAGCGCTCGGCTTCGGTGGCGATGGTTCCGCCGCCGATCCGGTCGATCAGGCTCTGGGGAATGGAAATCGGATCGCTGCCGGGAAGGAGGGTGTCGCTGAGCCGGCAGGAAAGGAGAATGGGATCCACCGTCTGGATCCGAGCCACAGGGGTGGCGGAAGTCGTATCCGAGGAGAAGACCCGGACGCTGCCTTCCGAGCCGTAAAGGATCACCTTCTTGCTGAAGGTGGCAATGCCGGAAACAGGAGTGGGAGTGCCGCCGGCAGTGGTGTAGACATCGACTGTGATCAGGAAATAAAAGGTCATGTCAACGGAGTAGAAGCCTTTGTTGAAGGGGACGCTTTCCACTTCCATGCTGACGCTTGCCACCTCTACCGTCCGGCACTTGATGCTCTGGGCGGAGTTTACGGTGGTCTGGTTTGTTGTGTTGAAGACCACCCGAAGGTCTTCCAGGCAGTCTTTTGAGGAAGACCGCCCGCCTTCTGTATCGACCGCATAGGACAAAGGCACTGTCGAATACTATGGCAGCGGAGGGGATCGGATGGAACGAATTGATGGGGAAGCGCTACGGCGGCTTTTACAAAGTCGGGGAGCAGGGGAGGTGTGCCCTTCGGAAAAAGGGCAGCTGATCCGGGGGGAAGATGGGGCGGCTGCAGTGCTTTTTTGGGAAGAAACGGGCACGGAAAAGGAAAACGAGCGGATCTTAAAAGAAACCGTCCGCCGGATCTTTCCGGGGGAGGAACTGGGAGCTGTCGACAGGAAAACCGTCACCCGTAATTGACCGCTTTTCCGAAGCCTCAAAGCTACGGGGAGAAGAGTTTGGCGGAGGGGAAAATGTCGGTGAAATGGGATTTTTTGAGGGAGGGGCTTTCTTTTTCGGGGAAAATCCGGTATACTGAAAAGGAAAGGAGGGCGGCGCATGAAGTTTTCGGAAAAACTGAACGGATACATCCGGCGGCTTTCCTGCACGGCAAAGGAGCTGTCCGAAGCAAGCCAGCTGTCATCGGCAGCAATCAGCCGGCTTCGTTCCGGGAGCCGCCTTCCGGATGGGAAGGATCTGGAGCGGCTGGTCGGCGGGATCTTGGCGGTAGCAGCCAGAAAGGGTGTGCGTGGGCTTTCGGCGGAAGAGGTGCGGTCGGATCTTTCGGAGGCATCGGATCTTTTTTTGCTGGATGCGGAGCTTTTTCGGGGCAATCTGAACCGGCTTTTGGAAGCACTTTCGGTGAGTGTTTCGGATCTGGCACGGGCGCTCAACTATGACATTTCCTATCTTTCCCGGGTGCGGTCGGGGCAGCGGACTCCGGCAGATCTGCGGGGCTTTTCAGCGGAGGTGGCCAAATATGCGGCAGGGCGGTTCACAGGGGAGCCTCAGCGGCTGACGGTGGCCCAGCTGATCGGCGTTTCCCCGAAAGATCTTTCCGACGATGCGGCTTACTATCGGCTGCTGCTCAAATGGCTGACCGGAGACGGGAGAAGCGGGGCAAACTCAGTGATGGCGTTTCTGGAGACGCTGGATCGGTTCGATCAGGAAGGGTATCTGAAGGCGATCCGGTACGGAGAGTGGAAGGTGCCAACGGTGCCCTTTTCCTTTCCGACGACCAAGCGGTATTACGGGGCAGAAGAGATGAAAAAGGGCGTTCTGGACTTTTTGAAAGTCACGGCGTTTTCCAAGTCGGAGGAGCCGGCGATCCTCTATAATGGCATCCCGCTGGAGGAAAGCGGCGAAGACGATTTCAGGAAAAAATATCGGTTCGGGCTGGCGGTGCTGGTGAAAAAGGGGCTGCAGCTGCGGATGATCCACGATGTCGGGCATCCCTTTTCAGAGCTGATGCAGAGCCTTTCCGGATACATCCCGTTTTATATGAGCGGGCAGCTTACACCCTACTGGCTGGAAAACGGCGGAGCGTTCTGCCGGAGCCTTCAGGTATCGGGAGCGGCGGCGATTGCCGGCGAATGCGTGGCGGACGGAGTCTCCCACGGGATGGCCTGCCTTACCAAAGGGCGGGAGGAACTGAGCTTTTACGGGATGCAGGCGGAAGACCTTTTGAAGAAATCCCGACCGCTGATGGAGATCCTTCGTGCCGAAGAGCGGGAGCAGTTTTTTGCTGCGGCAGCGGCGGGAACCGGTGCGTTTCGGTGCCGGCTGTCGGGGCTTCCCCTTTATACGGCTTCAGGGGCGCTGCTGCGGCGGATGCGGGAGAGCCGGAGGATCCCGGAGGAGGAAGGACGAGCCGTTCTTGCCCGTGCCGCTCGGCAGAGGGAGCAGGCAGAAGCCTTTTTAAAGCGGGGAACGGCCTTGGTAGAAGTTCCGCAGCTTTCGGAGGAGGCATTTTCCGAAAGCTCCGTGGGGATCGAAGGACTTTCAAAAGAGGCATTTTACCGGTTTGAGGAATATCGGGAGCATTTGCATGAGACGCTGGAATTTATCGGGCTCCACGAAAACTGCGGTTTGAAGGAGACAGAAGCGCCGGTGTTTCGGAGCTTGGATCTTTGGATCTGCCCGGGAGAATGGGCCGTGATTGCCAAGAAGGGGCGGGAGACGGTTTCATTCCTGACTCGGTATCCGCCGCTGCTGCGCAGCTTGGAGGAACAGCTGGGCTTTTTGTCGGAAGAGGGAAAAAGCCCTCCGGATCGTCCGTAAGGGCGGAAAATGGAATAAAAAGGAAACAGGACGCATTCTTGGGGATGTGTCCTGTTTTTTGTACACATTATGGAGTATATTGGGATCAGTTGATCCGGATGCGGAGGAAGAAGCTATTTTTTGCGGCGGAGCGCACGGATCTGCGCCTTTGTTTCAGGGGAGACCCGGAAGGAGTCGCAGATCTTCTGAAGAGCTTTGTTGTAGGTGAAGTTGTCTAAAGGGCTATTCAGAAGATGGGGGAGGGTTTCTTCCGGAAACTGAATGAAGCAGATGGAAAGCGCCCATGCTGCAGCCATTTGGGCATAATAATCCGGATGAGAAAAGGCGTCGATGTGGGCGAGAAAAGGCTCCAGATAAGCGGGGGTGACGAAATGAGAAAGCCCCATGACCAGAGCGAAACGCTGGTAGTAAGGCTCCGAGGCGGTGAAAAATTCGGAAAGAAACGTCCAGTACAGCTCGGGATAGAGCCGGGCGTCCTTCAAAGATCCGCAAAATGTGTCGCAGACCGACCAATTTTGGATCCGGGGGAGAAAACGGCGGATCAGGCGGATGCGCTCTTCCGGATCCATAGGGGTCAGGGCGATGGTCATACCGGCAATCATGGCCTCCTCGAAAAACGGATCGGGAAGGGCGAAAAATTCTTCCAGCCAGTCTTGCCAGCCGTCTTTTCCAAGCTGCCGGGCAATTTTTCGGCAGACGGGAAGGCGGACGCCCAGGACTCCGGAAACGCCGGGAAGAAGGGAGGAAGAAAAGGCTTGATAGGCAGGTTCGGCAAGGGAAAAAAGCTGGCTTCGCAGTTGTTCGGTGGTCATGCGCACCCTCCTTTTCTTTCAGGATAACGGATTTTTAAGGGAAAGTCAAGCTGCCGAACAAAAAGTCCGAAAAAATTTTCGGAAACCTCTTGCAATTTCATCGAACATACGTTATAATAAAAACGTCTTAAACGAATATTCGTTTATCGCTTGCTTTTGGAAGGAGAAACTGGTATGGAACTGGTTCTGGAATTTTTTGGATGGCTGATTCGGGCGCTGTTTTCTGGCATCGTTTTTGCGGGAGCACTACATTATATGGAGGGAAAACGGATCCTGCGGGGGACGGTATCGGTGCTTTTCTGTGGGGCTGCGGGGATGCTTGCCAATCTGGTTTCCGACGGGCTTCTGTACGGGTTGGCGGGCTTTTCCCGGCAGGGGGCAGCCGGCGTTTTTGCAGGGCTTGCCATGGCGGCGCTGATGGCGGCGTCGTTTTCGGCGGCGGGGTGCCTTTCCGTCCGGTTTCGAAAGAAAAGGGTGCGCAGCAGCGGGAAGGTGCTGGAGATCCGGCGACAGCTGGATCGGGTAGCTTAAAAAGACTTGTCAAGGGCTGCGGAATCCGGTATAATAACCTCAAGGGCTTTTGCCTAGAGCAAAAGAGCGGCACGCTATGCGTTCCGCAAGAGCCTGACGGTTCTTCTTTGAGAACATTGTATCACGCCCGGCTTTGCAGCACAAAGCGACGGTGGATCGGATCTGTGGAGGACAGGTTATGAAAGCGTTGGAAAGTCGGCTGGAGCGCAACCCGGTAATTGCGGCGGTGCGGGCTGCGGAGACCGTGGAAGCAGCTGCAAAGGCCTCGCCGGAGGTAGTGTTTCTTCTTTGCGGAGATATTTTGAATGTGGAAAAGCTGGTGCGACGGCTGAAGGAAGCGGGGAAGCTGGTGCTGGTCCACATGGATCTGCTTGGGGGGATTGGACGGGATCCTCAAGCGGTGGAATATCTGGCGCAGGCGGTGCAGCCCGACGGTATCATCAGTACCCGCAGCCAGCTCATCCGGGCGGCGAAGGAGCGGGGGCTTTTGACGGTGCAGCGGTTCTTCCTGCTGGATTCCCAATCGGTGACCATGGCAGCGGAGACGGCGGCCAGCGTGCGTCCGGATATGGTAGAAGTTATGCCGGGAATCTGTCCGAGGGTGATCCGACGGCTTTCGTCGGCGGAAGGGCGGCGGCTTCCGGTGATCGCCGGAGGAATGATCGAGGAAAAGGAGGACATTGTGGAAGCCCTTTCGGCAGGGGCATCCGGTGTTTCCACCAGTCGGACGGAACTCTGGGAGCTGTGAAGCGGATCATCGGGGGAGCTTTGCCGGATCTGCTCCGCATGGTCGGGGGATGTTCAGGCGGATCCCCTGTCGATTTTTGCATTGACAAGCGGTTCGGGGTGTGGTATAGTTAAAAAAGCGAAACCCATGAAAATTGAATCAATGCGTGGGGAGTTATGGAGTCACGGAACGAAAGGTCAAGCGCCTTTGGTTTTTCGTGGCTTTTTTTGTGCAGAAAGGACGGATCAGATGGAACATCCGGTGTATGACGTTGCAGTAATCGGCGGCGGCGTGGTCGGCGGGCTGACCTTGCGGGAGCTTTCCCGGTATCGGCTGCAGACGGTGCTGCTGGAAGCGGGGGAGGATGTGGCCTCCGGAGCGTCGAAGGCGAATTCCGCCATTGTCCATGCGGGGTTTGACGCCAAACCCGGCTCGCTGAAGGCAAAGTACAACGTGGAGGGCAACACCCTGATGGAAGGGACAGCTAAGGAGCTGGGAGTGCCCTTTCGGCGGAACGGGTCGCTGGTGCTGGCGTTCACGGAAAAGGATCAGGAGACGTTAAAGGAGCTGCTGGAACGGGGGATCGAAAACGGCGTCCCGGGAATGAAGCTCCTGAGCCGGGATGAGGCGCTGAAGGAAGAGCCGAACCTTTCCGGGGAGATCCTGGGGGCGCTATGGGCGCCTACCGGGGGCATCGTCTGTCCTTATGAGCTGACCATTGCCGCCGTGGGGAACGCCATGGACAATGGGGCGGAGCTTCGCACCAACTTTGAAGTTTTCGAGATCCGAGAGGAGGACGGCGTTTTTGCGGTGAAGGCTTCTTCCGGAGAGACCGTGTATGCCCGGTACATCGTGAATGCGGCAGGCGTCCATTCCGATGAGGTGGCACGGCTTGTGGGGGACGATTCCTTCAAGGTCACGCCGAGACGGGGTGAGTACCTGTTGCTGGATCGGACCCAAGGGGCTACGGTGTTTTCCACCGTCTTCCAGCCGCCTACCAAAATGGGCAAGGGTGTGCTGGTGACGCCGACAGTGGATGGGAACCTGCTGGTGGGGCCTACGTCGGAGGATATTTCCGATAAGGGCGACACTGAGACGACGCCGGAAGGGCTTTCAAAAGTGCAGGAGCTTTCTCGGATGTCGGTGCCTTCGGTGAATCTACGGGCGGTCATCACCTCCTTTGCGGGACTGCGGGCCTGTTCCGACCGGGGGGATTTCATCCTCGGGCCGTCGGAGAAGAACCCGAAATTCATCAACGCTGCCGGTATCGAGTCGCCGGGCCTGACGGCTTCGCCGGCGATTGCCAAGGCGCTGGTCGGGCATCTGCGGCAGGCAGGGCTCCATCTGGAAGAAAAGCCGGAGTTTGACCCGGTCCGGAAACCGTTCCCGGAGTTCCGGAGGATGACGGCGGCGGAACGGGAAGCGGCAATCCGGGAGGATCCGGCCTTCGGGCGGGTGATCTGCCGGTGTGAGACCATTACCGAAGGGGAGATCTTAGCAGCGATCCGGAGAAACCCCGGCGCCCGGAGCGTGGACGGCGTCAAGCGCCGCACCCGGGCGGGGATGGGCCGCTGCCAGGGCGGCTTCTGCGGGCCGCAGGTGGTGGAGATCCTAGCGAGAGAGCTGAAAATTCCCATGGAGGAAGTAACGAAATCCGGCGGCGCATCCCGGATGCTGGTCGGGAAGACCAAGGGGGAGGATCGGAAATGAGACAGGTGGAGCTTTTGATCATCGGCGGCGGGCCTGCCGGAATGGCGGCGGCTCTGGGCGCTTATGAGAAGGGGATCCGGGACATTCTGATCTTGGATCGGGAGCAGCAGCTGGGCGGCATTTTGGAGCAGTGCATCCACAACGGCTTCGGACTGCACCATTTTAAAGAAGAGCTGACGGGGCCGGAGTATGCGGCTCGGTATGCCAAAGAGGTGGAGGAACGGCAGATCCCCTGCCTGCTGGACACCATGGTGCTGGAGCTTTCCGTGGCAGGCGACGGCAGCGGGGACAAGCTGGTCACCGCCGTCAGCAGTAAGGAAGGGTATCTCCAGCTGCGGGCGAAAGCCGTGGTGCTGGCCATGGGCTGCCGGGAGCGTCCCCGTGGAGCGCTGAACATTGCCGGGAGCCGTCCTGCCGGTATCTATACGGCCGGAGCCGCCCAGAAATTTGTTAACATGAAGGGCTATCTTCCCGGGAAGGAAGTGGTCATTTTAGGCTCCGGCGACATCGGGCTTATCATGGCGAGACGGATGACGCTGGAAGGGGCGAAGGTCAAGGCGGTCTGCGAGCTGATGCCTTATTCCGGAGGACTGACCCGGAACATCGTCCAGTGTCTCAATGATTTTGGCATCCCCCTGAAGCTCAGCCACACCGTCATGAAGATCCACGGAAAAGAGCGGGTCACCGGCGTGACCGTCGGGGCAGTGGACGCTTCCCGGAAGCCCATTCCGGGAACGGAGGAATACATCCCCTGCGACACCCTTTTGCTGTCCGTGGGGCTGATCCCGGAAAACGAACTGTCCCGGGGGGCCGGGGTGGAAATGGATCCGGTGACCAACGGCGCACGGGTGGATCAGCACCGTCAGACCTCCCTGCCGGGGGTGTTTGCCTGCGGCAACGTGCTGCACGTCCACGATTTGGTGGACTACGTTTCGGAGGAAGCGGAGCTGGCGGGCAGCTGTGCGGCGGATTATCTGAAAGGCGGCGTGTCCGGCGGGGAATGCCGGAACGTGCTTGCTAAGAACGGCGTGCGGTATGTGGTGCCCCAGCGGCTCAGCATCGACGCTTCAGAGCCTACGGCACTGTTTTTCCGGGTGGGCGACATTTATAAGAACGTCCGGATCGTGGTAAAGTGCGGGGACAAGGTTTTGTTGTCCCGGTCGAAGAAAAAGGTAGCGCCCGGCGAGATGGAGCGGCTGACTCTGACGCCGCAGATGCTTTCACAGATCGACGGCGATGTAACGGTTTGTCTGGAACAGGAAGGGGCGGAATGAGATGGAAAAACGGGAACTGACCTGCATCGTCTGCCCCATGGGCTGCTCGCTGGAGGTCACATTGGAGAATGGGAAGGTCCTTTCGGTCAAGGGAAACAGCTGTCCCAGAGGGGAAGCCTACGGGAAAAACGAGTGTACCCATCCTACCCGGGTGCTGACCACTACGATGGCGGTAACCGGAGGGAAAAAGCCGGTGGTCTCCGTCAAAACCGCTGGGGCGATCCCCAAGGAGCTTTTGTTTGAGGCAATGGCGAAGGTCAACGGGATGAGCATTCCGTCGCCGGTTCAGATGGGACAGGTGCTGATCCCGGATCTTTGCGGGACCGGCATCGACCTTGTAGCAACGGGCACCGTGGAAAAAGCGTGAGTCAGGAGAAACGACAGATGATCTCTTTTGAAAAAATGCCGCAGGAAGCGGCAAAAAAGATCCGATACATCCTTCATGACATCGATGACACCATCACCAACGAAGGAAAATTGACAGCGGAAGCCTACAGCGCTTTGTGGAAGCTCCACGACGCAGGTTTGAAGGTGATCCCAGTGACAGGGCGGCCGGCGGGCTGGTGCGATATGGTGATCCGGGAGTGGCCGGTGGACGCTATTGTCGGGGAAAACGGAGCCTTCGTTTATTATTGGAAAGATGGGAAGCCGGAGACCTTCCGGCACCCGTCTATTCCTTCGGAGGACGTTTCAGAGAAGCTGGAAGCGGTAAAGAAAGCCTGCCTTGCGGGAGTGCCCGGCTGCCGGGTGGCAAAAGACCAACACTTTCGAGTCTGCGATCTTGCCATTGATTTTGCGGAGGACGAGCCGAAGCTGGATTTTGAAGCAGCCAAGCGGATCAAGGCCATCGCCGAATCCATGGGGGCGGTAGCAAAGATCAGCTCCATCCACGTCAACGCATGGTTCGGGGATTATGACAAGGTCTCCATGGCGAAGCTCTTTTTCGAGACGGTATGGGATGTGAAGGATCTTCACGAATCCGTGTTGTTTTTCGGGGATTCCGCTAACGACGAGCCCATGTTTGCGGAGCTGCCCCAGTCCTGCGGGGTGGCCAATGTGGAGCCGTTTTTGAAGCTGATGGCCCGTACGCCTGCCTATGTGACCAGGGGCGAGGGCGGTTATGGTTTTGCGGAAGCGGTGAAAATGCTTCTGAAAAAGCGGGAAGAATAAAAAGGGAACAGGCAGCGCTTTTAATTGGCGCTGTCTGTTTTGATTGTATGTAGGGAACACACATTTTGGAAGAAATGGATTCCGTAAAACTGCGGTTTTTCGGAATTTTTCGCGTTTTCATCCGGATATTCAACAGGAATTTTGCATTTTGTACGGAAAATTAACGAGATGTGCGAAAGATTCACAAAACGTTCATTGACAAGGTGCAAGGGAAACGATATACTGAAATAGTAAACCTTTGTTGACGAACAAGGAGGGATCCCGGTGGAGGAAAGCGGTTCCGAAGGGAAAAACAGCAGGTGGGGGCAGGTTCTGTTCTTGGTGTCGATGTACCGGAAGCTGATGCGGCCCTTGGAGGAATGCTTCCGGGGACGGTGTACCAGCCATCAGCTGTGGGCGATCCTGACCTTAGAGGCGGCCGGCCCCATGCCGGTGGGGCAGCTGGCGGAGGCCATGCGGGTGACCAAGCAGCAGATGTCCCGGATGGTGGAGGGTCTGGTGGAAGAGGGGCTGCTTTTTCGGAAGGCGGATCCTTCGGACGGGCGGCGCCTGCTGGTGGGGCTTTCCCACGAAGCGAGGCAGATCCTGAACGTGCGGTGGCACGATTTTGAAAATCGGGCGGATGGCTTGCTGTCTGCGCTCAATGAAGAGGAACGCACGGAGTTTGACGGCGCAGTGGCAACACTGAACCGGTTGTTTGAGCGGTTTCCCCGGGCAGTTCCGGAAAGCCGGTGACCTTTTTAAGAAAGGCGGTATTTTATGGCAAAGAATTTGGATTATTTTGCGATTACCCCGGAAATTGAGCGGATGACCGCTCTCTGTACCCGGCATGACGCCATCGATCCGGCACTTTATGCGAAATACGACGTGAAGCGGGGGCTTCGGGACATCAACGGAAAAGGCGTTGTTGCGGGGCTTACGGAAATTTCCGATATCGTTTCCAGCAAAGTCGTGGACGGGAAGACCGTTTCCTGCGAAGGGGAGCTTTATTACCGGGGGATCAGCATCAAGGATCTGACCGGCGGGTTTATCAAAGAAAAGCGGTTCGGCTTTGAGGAGACGGTGTACCTTCTGCTCTTCGGTCAGCTCCCCACAGCGGCGGAAGGGGAGGAGTTCAAAGCAATCCTCAGCAAATACCGGACGCTGCCGACGAATTTCGTCCGGGACATCATCATGAAAGCGCCGACCTCCGATATGATGAACACGCTGGCCCGGAGCGTACTGACCCTCTATGCTTACGACGAAAAGGCAAACGATTCGTCTCTCCCGAACCTTCTGCGGCAGTGTATCGAGATGATCGCCCTGTTCCCCCAGCTGGCGGTGTATGGGTATCAGGCCTATGCCCACCATGCGGATCCCTCCAGCAGCTTTTTCATCCACCCGCCCAAGCCGGAGCTTTCCACGTCGGAGAACATCCTCCATATGCTGCGGATCGACAACCGGTATACGGAGCTGGAGGCCCGGATCCTGGATCTGGCGCTGGTGCTTCATGCCGAACACGGCGGCGGGAACAACTCCACCTTCACCACCCATGTGGTGGCTTCCTCCGGGACGGACGCCTATTCAGTGATCGCAGCGGCGTTAGGCTCCTTAAAAGGCCCCAAGCACGGCGGTGCGAACATCAAGGTCGTGCGGATGTTCGAGGACATGAAGGAAAGGGTGAGGGACTGGGAGGATGAGGACGAGGTTCGGCGGTACTTAAAAGGGCTGCTCAACAAAGAGGAGTTCGACCATTCGGGGCTGATCTACGGCATGGGGCACGCCGTTTACTCCCTCTCCGATCCCCGTGCGGATATTTTCAGAGGGTTTGTGAAATCCCTGTCGGAGGAGAAGGGACTTTCCAAAGAGTATAGGCTCTATTCCATGGTGGAGACGCTGGCGCCGAAGGTCATCGGCGAGGAGCGGAAGACCTATAAGGGCGTCAGCGCCAACATCGACTTTTACAGCGGCTTTGTCTACCATATGCTGGGGCTTCCTTCGGAGCTGTTCACGCCGGTGTTTGCCATGGCCCGGATCGCCGGATGGAGCGCCCATTTGCTGGAAGAGATTATCAACGCCGGAAAGATCATCCGGCCTTCGTATCAGAGCATCGGACCCCGTCAGCCCTATATCCCGCTGGATCAACGGGGCTGAGTGCATCCCGCCTGTCTTTTTAAGGGACGGGCGGGTGCTTTTTGTTTTCTGCGGTCACAAAATCTTCGACGGTATCTTGCAATAGATGAGAAAATGTGATAGAATACGCTTGAGAAAGTGCGGCCTTCTGATATTGCCGTACCGTGAAGAAGAGAGGATCTGTTATTCGTGAGTCAGCATGAGGAAAGTCGCCGGATGGTCATTCGGATGATGGGAGGACTTTCTCTGTCCCGGGACGGGAAAACTGTGGCAACATCGGACAGCCGTATGAAAAAAGTCTGGACCCTGATCGCCTATCTGGTCTTACATCGGAATGACCCGATCTCTTTGGAAGAACTGACCGGCATTCTCTGGAACGGGAGCGAGTGCAACAACCCGTCCAACGCCCTGAAAAACCTGGCGTACCGCAGCCGGCGGATGATGGAGCCTCTGCACCGGGAAGGCGAAGGGGAGTTCATCATTTTCGCGAACGGCGTTTATCTCTGGAACCCGGACATTCCCTGCCGGGTGGACTGTGAGGAGATGGAAGAGTGCTACCGGCAGGCTTCTTCGCCGGAGCTTTCCCCGCAAAAGCGTCTGGCCTTATTGGAACAGGGGCTTGATGAGTATCAGGGTGACTTTCTTCCGAGGCTTGCGTTCAATCAGTGGGCAGCAGAGCAATGTCGTTATTACCAGACCATTGAGGAAAAAAGCGTTCTGCTTTCCGCAGAGCTTTTGCAGACGGTGGGACGGGAAAAGAGCATCATCGGTCTTGCCCAGTGGGCGGTTCGGTCGCAGCCGCTGAGCGGGACATTTCAGGCAATGCTGATTCGGACACATCTGGCGGCGGGGAATTACACCCGGGCGCTGGAGCAGTACAATACGGCGGCGGATCTGTTTTATCGGCAGAAGGGCACCGGCGTGCCGGAGGAAGTCCGAGCCGTTTATCAACAGCTGCTGCAAAAGGCTCACAGCTCCGATTTTGATCTTTCCATTATCAAAGAAGAATTGCGGGAAGATACCCTCTTGGGGGCATTTTTCTGCGATTATGAGGCGTTTAAGAATATTTACCACCTTCAGGCCCGGACGTTGCTCCGGGAGGGGAGATTTTTGTACATTGCCTTGCTTTCGTTTTATGGGAAAGATGGCGATTCTCCTTCGGATCGGCGGATCTGCGAGGCGATGACGGCACTAAAGGATACGCTGGTCAAGCGGCTGCGGAAAGGCGATGTGATCGCAGCCTACAGCCCAAGCCAGTATGTGCTGATGCTGCCTTTGAAGGATGCGGCCACCGGCGAAGGGGTGCTGGAGCGGCTTCGGACCAGCTTTTTTGAGGAGCATCCGGAGATCGACCTACGGATGGAGACCGACCTGAGCATGGTGGAACCGACTGTTTGAATGGGTCTTGTGTGTTTGAAAGGGTGACAGGATATGAAACGGATTCGGATTGCAGCGCTCTTGGCTGCGGCTTCCCTGGCGCTGACCGCCTGCGGAAGCGGAGCGGCAATGGACGCCGATTCGGCGGCGGAAGGGCTTTCAGCGGCTTATGCGATGCCGGAGGAGTATCTGGTAGAGGAGGAAGCTCCTTTGGCGGGGACTGGGACCGGCACGGCTTCCGGCACGGCTCCTTCGGGGAGCTATACCGGTACGATCTCGGTGATTGAGAACAAAGCCGACGGGAAAAAGGTCTACACAAAAGGTGGTTCCACCATTGATGCGAGCCACCTGGCCGATGGATATGTGATGGTGAAGCAGACCGGGCTTACCAAACGGCTGAAGGTCCAGATCGTCATGGGAGACAAGAAGTATAACTACGACCTGAATCATGCCGGGAATTACGAGGCGTTCCCTCTGCAGATGGGGGACGGCAAATATAAGATCCGGATTTTACAGAACAAATCGGGGAACTCCTATGCGGAGGTTTATTCCGTGACGGTGGACGTGAAGTTTAATAGCGCCAACGCCCCCTTCCTCTGCCCCAGCCAGTATGTGAATTACACCTCTTCTTCGGAGGCGGTGAAGAAATCCTTCGACCTCTGCGTCAATGCAAAGACCGATACGGATAAGCTGAAGGCGATCTACAGTTGGATCGTAAGCAATGTAAGCTACGATTACGACAAGGCTTCCTCCGTGAAGAGCGGGTACCTGCCCTCCGTTGACAGCACGCTGTCCGAGAAAAAGGGCATCTGCTTTGATTACGCCGCACTGATGGCCTGCATGCTCCGGGCGCAGAGGATCCCCGCCAAACTGGTGGTGGGCACGGTCTCGGCACAGGACATGAACCACGCATGGAACGAGGTGTATCTGGAAGGCAAGGGTTGGGTCACGGTGAAGCTCTATTTCGCCGGGAACCAGTGGAAGCGGATGGACGCCACCTTTGGCACCACCCAGACCTCCGAAATGGACAGCTATATCCAGACCGACAGCAATTACACGGCGCTTCGGATCTATTAATTCAAAGGAGAAAAGCCTTTTTATGAAGCGGAAAGCAAGAAAGCCGATGGGGCAGATCCCGCCGGAAGACCTTTCGCTCTTTTGTCAGCAGACGGCCCTGATCCTCCGGTCGGCGATCCCGCTGGAGGACGGGCTTTTTGCCATTGCAGAAGGACTCCCGAAGGAAGGGGCACAGCTGGTAAGTGAGCTGGGAGAAACGGTTTCTTCCACCGGTTCATTCAGCGGCGCTCTGGAAAAAACGGGGGTCTTTCCTTCTTATCTGACCTCAATGGTGGTTATCGGGGAAAGCTCCGGGAAACTGGAAGAAGTCCTCACGGCTTTAGGGGAATACTACGACCGGGAAAGCCGGCTGAAGCGGCAGATCCGGAGTGCGATCCTTTATCCGATGCTGTCGGTGCTTCTGATGACGGCGGTGATCGGGGTGCTGGTGTTCCGGGTGCTGCCCATTTTCCGGCGGGTGCTGGAAAGCCTGGGGGTCGGGACTTCCGGCGGGCCTTTGATGAACTTAGGGTACGGGTTCGGCGTCGGCGTGCTGGTATTCCTGCTGGCGGTGATTTTTTTAAGCCTGCTGGCACTGGTTCTTTCTAAGTGGAAAAAGGGGCGGAGGTTCCTTTTGAAGATCTGCAGGCACGTCAAACCGGCTAGGGAACTGACGGATAAGATAGCGGCTTCCCGGTTTGCGTCGGTGCTCTCCATGCTGCTTTCCAGCGGCTATCATGCGGAGGACGCCATGGCGGAGATCCCGAAGATCCTGCCGGAGGGGGCGGCTGCGGAAAAGGTCGAAAAAGTCCGGAAACGGATGGAGGAAGGGCAATCGCTGGCCGATGCTATTGAGGGCGAGGGGCTGTTTCCCGGGCTGTACGGCCGGATGGTGGGGGTCGGTTCCCGCACCGGCGCGCTGGACAAGGTGCTTCAGAGGCTGGCGACTCTCTATGAAGAGGAGACGGACGAAGCCATTCAGGCGGCGGTGGGATCCATCGAGCCGGTGATGGTGGGACTGCTCAGCGTGGTCATCGGGGGGATCCTGCTTTCGGTGATGCTGCCGCTTCTTGGCGCATTGTCTGCCATCGGATAAGGAGGGAGAGTGTGCGCCTTTACGGAAAAAGTCGGAGCCTTTCAAGCCGGACGCTGCTTTTTGCGGCAGGAACGGTAGTGCTGCTGGGGCTTTTCTGGTGGATCTTCGGGAAGATCGGGGACAGCGCCGACGCCGAACAGTGCCGCCTGACGGAGGAAGCCATCCGTCGGGCAGCGGTAGACTGCTATGCCATCGAGGGGAGCTATCCGAGAAATCTCGATTATCTGGTGGAGCACTACGGCGTGCAGGTGGACACCGGGAAGTTCGTGGTGAATTATGAGGCGGCGGGGGCAAACCTGCTGCCCTATATCGAAGTGGTGCCCCGTGGCGGGCGCACGGTGTTGGATGATGTGTCGGAAGAAACGGGGGATCTGCCGTGAGAAAAACTGCCGGTCGGACGGTCGGGATCCTGCCGGTCCTTCTGGCTTTTGCCGTTTTTGGGGTGTCGGCTATGCTGCTGACGCTGCTGGGGGTGAAGGCTTACCGGAAAACGGTAGAGCAGATGGAGGAAGGGAGCAGCCTGCGGTCTGCCCTTTTCTATCTGGCCAACCGGATCCACAGCGGCGATAAAGCCGGTGAGGTGGAGCTTGTCATCAAGGACGGTACGGAGCTTCTCTGCTTCACGGAAACGGTAGACGGAAGCGTTTATCAGACGTGGGTCTACGCCTTCGACGGCTGGCTGCGGGAATTTGCAACGGTGGAAGGGAACGACGGGTTCGATCCTTCCGGCGGGGAAAAGATCGCAGCCGTTTCCGATTTTTCTATGAAAAAGGAAGGGAAGACCTTCACCTTTGAAGCGGAGACTGCAGACGGGGAACGTCGGCAGCTGTCGGTGACGCTGCGGAGCGACACACCATGAAAACGATCCGGGAGGCAGTATGGTAAGACAGGGGAGATCCCAGACCTTTCTCTGGGAGTTGGCGGTGGCGATCTTATTTTTCGCACTGGCGGCGGCGGTGACGCTGCAGCTGTTTGCGGAAGGGAGCCGTCAGAGCGAGGAAAATTCCGCCAGAAACGGCGCTATGCTGGCGGCTGTGTCCGCAGCGGAGCAGATCGCCGGGGCGGATTCGCCGGAGCTTTCCGTTTTGGGAGGAAGCCTGCAGGCGGATGGCTCGATCCGGGTGTTTTACGACGAAAACTGGCAGCCGGCGGGATCGGATGGGGTATTTCAGATGACGATCACCGCTTCGGAAGAACCGACGGATGCCGGGGTGTTTGTTTCCTATGAGATCTGCCTGGAGCGGGCGGAAGGGGAAACGCTTTACAGCCTTTCCACTGCCCGGTATTTCCCCGGGGAGGTGCAGCTGTGAAGCAGAAAACGGAATTTCATTTCGGCGTAGGAGCTTCCTCAATCCTGATGATCTTCACCGTCCTCTGCCTGACGGTGTTCAGCGTGCTGACGTTTTCCACTGCACGGGCGGATCAGCGGCTGACGGAAAAGGCTTTGGATGGAACGAGAGAATATTATGCCGCCGACCGGCAGGCGGAAGAGACCCTTGCCCGGATCGACGGGATTCTGGAAAAAGCCAAGGATCTGCCTACGGCGAAACAGCTTTTAGCGGAAGCAGGCTTTTCGGTGGATCCGGAGGGCGAGGTGTTTCAGGTCACGGCGGAGTTTGCCGTGGGGGACAACCGAACCTATCGGATGGTGGTGGAGCTGACCGGGGATCCGGAAAGGCGATACCGGGTACTGGAACGGTCGGTACAGAACACCGAAGGGGTCTGGGAAGACGAGGCATTGGACATCTGGGACGGAAAATAGGGAGGATCAGACGGTGAAGGAGATACACGAAATCCTGCAGGAAGCAGTGGAGCGGAAGGCTTCGGATATTTTTATCGTTTCCGGCTTTCCTCTTTCCTATAAAATCAACGATGTCATCCAGCCGGCGGAGGATGAAAAGCTGATGCCGGATACCACGGAAGCCCTGCTCCGGCAGATCTACGAGCTGGATGGGAATCGGAAGATTGAGCAGCTGATCCATACCGGCGACGACGATTTTTCTTTCTCCATCAAGGGATTGGGGCGGTTTCGCTGCAGTGCGTACAAACAGCGGAATTCTCTGGCAGCGGTGCTTCGGGTGGTCTACTTCAACCTTCCTGATGCGGAAAGTCTGGGGATCCCGTCCATTGTCACGGAGCTTTCCAAAAAGAAGAAGGGGCTGGTGCTCATCACCGGCTCGGCGGGCAGCGGGAAGTCCACCACTCTGGCCTGCATCATCGATCGGATCAACCGCAGCCGCCGCAGCCATATTATCACCATCGAAGACCCCATCGAATTCCTTCACGCCCATCGGATGAGCATCGTCAGCCAGCGGGAGGTGTCCCACGACACCAAGGGCTATGTACAGGCTCTGCGGGCAGCCCTCCGGCAGTCGCCGGACGTGATCCTATTAGGGGAGATGCGGGATTTTGAAACGATCCAGACCGCTCTGACGGCGGCGGAGACGGGACAACTGGTACTGTCCACCCTTCACACCACGGGAGCTTCCAAGACCATCGACCGGATCATTGATGTGTTCCCGGCGGAGCAGCAGCAACAGATCCGGATTCAGCTTTCCATGGTGCTGGAGGCTGTGGTTTCTCAGCAGCTGATTCCGGCGAAGGACGGGCGGCTGATCCCGGCGTTTGAAGTCATGATGGTGAACAGCGCCATCCGGAACCTGATCCGGGAGTCGAAAACCTATCAGATCGACAATGCCATTCTTGCCGGAAGCGCCGAGGGGATGCGGACCATGGACGGGGACATCCTGCGGCTCTATAAAGAAGGGATTATTTCCCGGGAAAATGCGCTTTTGTATGCGGCGAACCCGGAAACGCTGGGGCGGAAGCTCTAAAAAACAAAAAGCACCGCCATCTGTATGGATCATCCTACGGATGGCGGTGTTTTTATGGGGAAAATCAGTCCCGGGATACCCGCATGGAGTTGAGCACTGCCAGCAGGGCGGTTCCTACGTCGGCGAAGACGGCGGCCCACATGGGGGCGATGCCGATGGCGCCCAGGACCAGAACGGCGGCTTTGATTGCAAGGATGAAGACGATGTTCTGGTTTGCGATCCGCATACCCTTGCGGCAGGAGCGGATGGCGTCGGGGATGCTGGTCAGGCGGTTGCCGGGGAGGACGACGTCAGCGGCTTGGGTGGCAAGGTCGCTGCCCATTCCCATGGCAATGCCGATGTCAGCTGCCGCAAGGACGGGGCCGTCGTTGATGCCGTCGCCGACGAAAGCTGTGGAGCCGCTCTTGCGGATCTCTTTCAGGGCGGAGACTTTATCCTGAGGCAGCAGGTTGCTGCGGGCCTCGTCTACGCCAAGCTGCGCCCGGACGGTTTCGGCAGCCTGCGCTCGGTCGCCGGTGAGCATGACGGTCTTCTGGATGCCCATGGCCTTCAGGGTCTGCAGGGTTTCTTTGGCTTCCGGTTTCACGGTGTCGCCTACCTGAATGTAACCCAAGACGGAAGTGCCGTCGGAGAGGTAAAGGCCGGAATCGGGAATGTTATCAAGGGGAACACCGGCGTCAGTCATCAGCCGGGCGGAGCCGCAGTAGTAGGTCTTCCCGTCGATGACGGCTTTCACGCCCTTGCCGGAGATCTCCTCCGAAGATTCAGGAGCAGAGGGGCTGCCGAATTTGGCAACCACAGCCTTGGCGATGGGATGGGCGGAAACGCTTTCGCAGGTGGCTGCCAGACGGAGGATTTCCTCTTCCGGCAGGTCGGAGAGAGTGCGGATTTCCTGTACGGAAAGGGTGCCGGTGGTCAGGGTTCCGGTCTTATCGAAGACGCAGTTCCGGATCTTGGCCAGTGTCTCCACATGGAGCCTTTGATGAGAGCGCCTTTTTTTGAGGCAGCGCCGATGACGCTATAGAAGGTGAGCGGGATGGAGATGACCAGTGCGCAGGGGCAGGACGCCACAAGGAAGATCAGGGCGCGATGGAGCCACATGGTGAAGGAACCGGCTCCGAAGATGGGAGGGAGCACAGTCAGGAGGACTGCCATCCCGACGACGATGGGGGTGTACCATTTGGAGAAGCGGGTAATGAAACGTTCGGTGTTGCTCTTTTGCTGAGTGGCTTCCTTGACCAGGTCGGCGATCTTGCTGGCAGCGGAATCGGCGCTGTGCCTGGTAGCACGGCATTTTAAGGAAGCGGTGAGGTTAATCATGCCGGAGAGCAGTTCGCTGCCGGCGGAGACGGTGACAGGGACGCTTTCGCCGGTGATGGCGGCGGTGTCTACCTGTCCGGAGCCTTCCAAGACTTCGCAGTCCAGCGGCACCCGGTCGCCGGCCCGGATCAGAAGCAGGTCGCCGGGCTCTACCTCAGAAGCGGGAACTTCGGTGACGCTTCCGTCGGAGTTCAGGCGGTTAGCGTTTTCGGGGACGATGCTGACCAGAGCGTCAATGCGCTTGCGGCTTTTCATGACGGCTCGGTTCTCGAACAGCTCACCAATCTGGAAGAGGATAGTGACCATGGCGCCTTCAAAGCCCTCGCCGATGGCGAAAGCGGCCACAACTGCGACGGTCATCAGGGTCATTTCGTCCAGAGAGAAGTGAACGAGCCCTTTCAAGCCTTCCCAGAACATCTTCCAGCCGATGAGGAGGGTTGCGGCAGCCTGAACCAACGTCCGGAAGATGCCGGCGGGGATCAGGAAGGAAACGCCGATCAGTACGGCGGAGATGATCAGGAAAGCAATGTCCTTCGAGGTCGTTTCCACTTCCTCTTCGCTGCAGGCGGCGCAGGAGCAGTGACCGTGACCGTCGCAATGGTTGTCGCCGCAGCTGCAATGGTCGTCGCCGCAGCTGCAATGGTCGTCGCCGCAGCCGCAATGGTCGTCGCCGCAGCCGCAATGGTCGTGATGATGTTCGTGCTCGCAGCTGCAATGGTCATGGTCGTGATGATGTTCGTGCTCGCAGCCGCAGGCACCGTGTTCGTCGTGATCGTGCTCGCAGCAGTCGTCATGAAGTTCCTTTTCGTCGTTCATAATGCTTCCTCCCTTGATTAGTCGGACTCCCGCAGATGGGAGATAGTGATTTGGATGACCTCGGCGATGTGATGGTCATCGATGGAATAGAAGACCTGTTTGCCGTCCTTGCGGAACTTGACGATCCGGCCGGCCCGAAGCACCCGGAGCTGATGGGATACGGCGGACTGGGAAAGTCCGACAATGTCGCAGAGGTCGCAGACGCAAAGCTCACCGGTGATGAGCGCCGCAATGATCTTCAGGCGGCTGGAATCGGAAAGGGCTTTGAAGAATTCGCTGGCATCAAAGAGAGCGTCGTCATCGGGCATGGTCAGCTGTGCGCTGTGGACGGCGGTTTCGTGATGATGGTGTTCCTCGCAGGCGGTTTCCGGGATCTGCTCGGGATTGTATGCCATAGGTGGACCTCCTTGTTTATGTATATTCATAAAAACATATGAGCAATTGTTCATCTATAGTATATCGCCGGGGTACTCTGTTGTCAAGAGGATTATGACACATTTTGGAGATTCCATGTTTTGTACAGATTGCATCCGGAAACAATGGCTTATTTCTATAAATAAAAACGGGAGTTGGTGGGAGAAAGTGCGGATCAATAAGGAATTTGTACAAAAGGTGAGAAGATAAACCGGATAGTTCTCACAAAACACCAATTGAAAAAAGAAAGCAAGTGTTATATGATAAGTATACCGTTGCAGAGAGAACGGTTTTTGTGTGAAAGACGGGAGGTGCAGCAGAAAAATGGATGAGATTATTGCGCAGATCCTTGCCATTGACGCCGAGGCACAGAAAAAATTGCAGGACGCATACGCCCAGCGGGATGCCATGATCCGGCAGATCGACGCCGACGCAGAAAAAGAAGCCAGCGGTCTTAAGGTCAAATGCGAAAGTCGGATCCGGAAGATCTACGACAGCGAAAAGGAAGAGGCGGAAACGGAAACCGCCGAGATCCAGGAGGAGCTGGAGCGGCAGACCTGCAGGCTGGAAGAACTGTTTGCCGAAAATAAGAAAGTCTGGGCTAAGGAGATCGCCGAAGCGGTTGTTCATGCCTAAGTGAAACCGGGACTTTCTTAAGGAAGGAGTGACAAGATGCTGCACTTGTATGCCGGAAACGCCATTGTAGCCAAGATCCGGGCGATCTTTGGGAAGCGGCTGACGGCGGCAGATTATGCGCAGATGGCCCGGAAACGGGACGTGGGCGAAGTAGCCGCCCTTTTAAAGGAAAATTCTTCCTATGCCCTTACCCTGAAAAACGTCAGTGAAACAACGGTTCATCGGGGACAGCTGGAAGAGCTGCTGAAAAAGGATATCTTTTATAAGTATACGGTGCTGCGGAATTACGACTCTTCGGGCAGCAGGTTCTACGACTTCATCCTTGTGCGGTTGGAGATCGACGAGATCCTGCGTTGCCTGATGCTGATGCGCTCCCATGAATCCACGGACTTTGTCATTGATATGCCGACGTTCCTTTTGAACCACGCCTCTTTCGATCTGATGGAGCTGGCACGGGTGACGGATTATCCGTCTCTGCTGGAGTGCCTGGCGCATACGTCCTATGCGGCGGTGCTGAAGGCGTGTCTTGCGGAAAACGGCGAGGATGTGGATCCGTGGACGGTGGAGCACGCACTCTACTGCTACTACTACAGCTTTCTTTTGGGAGAGATCGAGAGTCAGTTCCGGGGGCAGACGAGGGAGCAGCTTAAAAAGGTTGTTTTAGCGGAAATCGAAGCGAAAAACATCCAACTGATGTTCCGGCTGAAGTTTTACTACAAGCTGGATGCCGGGCAGATCAAGCGATTCCTCTATCCGTATCATTACCGGCTGAAGGCGTCTCGCCTGGACGAGGTGCTGGAAGCGGAGAGCTACGATGAGATGCTGACGGCGCTGGACTTCCTTTCTAAAAATGGCGAGCGGATTCCGGAGGAGGACGGCATCGAGCCGTATACCCACCGGCTTTGCTATCAGCTGGAAAAGCGGCTGCTGCGGTTCACGACCAATGCGCCGGTTGCAATGTATACGTTTTTAGCCCTGCGGGAGATCGAGGTGCAGAACATCGTGACCGTGATTGAGGGCGTCCGGTATCAAGTCCCTCAGGAAGAAATTCTGAAAATGCTGATCCTGTAATCATTTCAAAGGTGGTGTTCCCCTAACATGGCAATCGAAAAAATGCGTTTGGCGAATATCGTCGGAAACCTTCCGGATCTGGACGAGACTTTGCTGCGCTGCATCGAAAGCGAGGTTTTTTCGCCGGAGATGTCGGTGAATACGCTGGACAAGTCCAGCGGGTTTACGGCGCTGACCGGTGAGAACCGGTATGCCGCTCCGTTAAAACAGCTTTACGATCTGGCGGAGGACGTTCACGCAACGCTTACGCCGGTGGAAGTCCCCAAAGACTTCACCTGCGATCGGGCGGTGGAAGAAGTCGGAAGGATCTGCAGCTCCACGGAAAGCCTGGCGGCTGAGCAGCGGCAGCTGAAGGATCAGATCAGCCAGCATGAGCAGGCTCTGGTGCAGTTAAAGCATCTGACCTCCTTAAACGCCAACTTCGACGATCTTTTCTCCATGAGCTACGTCAAGGTCCGGTTCGGGCGGCTCCCGGCGGACAGCTACCCGAAGCTGGCCTTTTACGACAATAAGACCTTCTTCTTCTTTGCATTCGACCACGATGACGAGTATTACTGGGGCGTCTACTTCGTTCCCGTCACGAAAGTGACCGTCATCGACGACCTGTTCAAGTCCCTTTATTTTGAGCGGACCCGGCTGCCGGATTACGTTCACGGCACACCGGAAAGCTCCTTAAAATCCCTGACTGAGATGCTGGACGGGGAGAAAAAGCGGATGACAGAGGTCAGCGATGAACTTTCCAAGGTGCGAGAAACGGAAGGGAAGATGCTTAATCAGTCCTTCACGGTGTTGAAAGCCTTCTCGGATACCTTCGCTCTGCGGAAATATGTGGCGGTGGTCAACAACCGGTTCTATCTGGAAGGCTTCGTCCCCGTTTCGGAGGAGAAGCATTTTGCGGAGTCTTTTAACGATCTGGATACCGTTTCCTGCGTGATGAAGCCCGACGATGCAAACCCCTCCTTAACTCCTCCCACCAAGCTGAAAAACGGCCGGTTCTCCCGCCCGTTCCAGATGTTCGTGGAAATGTACGGCACTCCCGGTTACCACGACTTTGACCCCACCTTCCTTGTGTCCATTACCTACACCCTGATGTTCGGCATCATGTTCGGCGATCTGGGCCAGGGCTTTGTTTTGGGGCTTTTGGGCATTATTCTGGCGGCCAAGACCAAATGGAAGGATTTCGGAAAGATCATGACCCGACTGGGCGTTTCCAGCATGGTGTTCGGATTTGCCTACGGCTCCGTTTTCGGTCTGGAGCACGTTTTGGATCCCTTCTGGAAGATGCTCGGGTTTGAATCGAAGCCCATTGAGGTCTTCGATCCCGGCACGACCAACAAGCTGCTGCTGGCGGCCATTGCCATTGGTGTCTGCTGCATCGTCATCGCCATGGGCATCAACGTTTACTTGGGCTTCAAGTACAAAAACTACGAAAAAGCCATTTTCAGTCAGAACGGCATCGCCGGTATGCTGGTTTATGTAGGCGTCGTCATTGCGGTGGCGCTGCTGATGATGTTCAAAATCAACGTCCTGAGCCCGTGGTTCATCCTCTTCGTGGTGGTGATCCCGCTGCTCTGCATCTTCTTCAAGGAACCCCTTGGGAAGTTCGTGGCACGGCATAAGGATATCCGTCCCGAGGACGGCATGGGCGCTTACATTACCGAGAACATCTTCGAGATGATCGAATACCTTCTGAGCTACCTGTCCAACACCATGAGCTTCCTGCGGGTAGGCGGCTTCATCCTCTCCCACGCCGGTATGATGGCCGTGGTCATGGCTCTGGCGGAAATGTTCAGCGGAGTCGGAAATGTCTTCGTCCTCATCTTCGGCAACATCTTCGTTATGTGTCTGGAAGGCCTGATCGTGGGTATTCAGGTGCTGCGTCTGGAGTTTTACGAGATCTTCAGCCGGTTCTATTCCGGCGATGGCAAGCCTTATAAACCTGCGGCGATCTCTTATGAGACCGACCGTTTGAACTGACTTTTTAGGAGGAATTTTCCATGAAAACCGTACTGATGTTCACGCTTCCCCTGGTCGCCCTGATTCTCATCGCCGCTCCTCTGGTTCCTGTGTTCCGCAAATCTCTTTCCGGCAAGCAGGCAAAGCACCGTCTGGCTGCAAACCTCTGCGCTTTCTTCGGCTTCTGCATCTTAGCCGTTCTTCTCCCTGCAGGTGGCGCCGTTTCCGCTGCGGCTGACGCCGGCTCTGTGGCCGCCAGCTCCGCTGGTATGGCTTATCTGGGCGCTGCTCTTTCCGCCGGTCTTGCCTGCATCGGCGCCGGTATCGCCGTTGCTTCCGGCGCTTCCGCCGCAATCGGCGCTGTCAGCGAGGATCCCAAGAGCTTCGGTAAAGCGCTGATCTTCGTCGTTCTGGGCGAAGGTATCGCTATCTACGGCCTGCTGATCGCTATCCTGATCCTCAACCGTGTTTGATCCCGGAAAGGGGAGAGATCCGGTGCGAATGTTTGTAATCAGCGACAACAACGATACCTGCGTGGGAATGCGTCTGGCAGGGATCGAGGGCGTCGTGGTCCACGAGTCTAACGAAGTCCGTGAGCAGCTGGATCGTATTTCCAAAATGGAGGATGTCGGCATCGTACTGATGACCAAAAAGCTCATCGCTCTCTGCAAGGATGCCGTTTATGACATTAAGCTGAACCGGAAGCACCCGCTGATCGTGGAGATCCCCGACCGGCACGGCGATTCCGACATCAGTGACTCCATCACCAGCTACATCCGGGAAGCCGTCGGGATCCGCATCTGACCCGGCGCCAGCAAAGGAGGTTATTCCATGCCGAACGCAAACGATCGGCTGGCCCGATTTGAAAAGGCCGTTTTTTCCGAAGTGGAACGAGAAGCCTGTGAGATCCTCTCAGAGGTGGATGTATATAAAGAACAGAAGCTCTCCGGCGTTCAGGATCAGGAGCTTCAGCAGTCCTATCAGAAGATCCAGCGGAAGCTTGACGAGATCCGCAGCGGGTTTTCCAAAGGCGTGACCCGTGAGAAGCTGTCGACCCGCCAGCAGCTGCTCCAGACCCGGCAGAAGCTGGTAGAGGAGCTTTTCGCCGATGCCGAAGCACAGGTTTCGGCCTTTACGGAGACGCCGGATTATGACGCTTATCTGCAGAAGGCGCTGGACAAGAACCGCAGAGTTCTTTCCGGAGATGCGAAGATCCTTGCCCGTCCGGCGGACGTGGAGAGGGTGAAAAAGCTGGCAGGGGAGACGCCGGTGGAGGTGTCCTCCTCCATCCGGCTGGGTGGACTTGTGATCGTGGTGGACGAGAAGTCCCTCTATGTCGATGAGACCCTCGACGCCCGGATGGAAGCAGCCAAGGAGCAGTTCTACGCTTCCGGAAAAGCCGATCTGAAGTAAGGAGTGAACATTTTGAACAATACCGTTTATTCCATCAACGGACCGGTGGTAAAGGTCAAGGACACGAAAGACTTCTCCATGATGGAGATGGTCTACGTCGGGCAGCAGCGGCTGGTCGGCGAGGTCATCGGCATCACCGACCGTTTTACGACGATTCAGGTCTATGAGGGAACCACCGGACTTCGTCCGGGGGAGCCGGTCTATTCCACCGGTGCACCGCTTTCCGTGACCCTGGGGCCCGGCCTGCTTGCCAACATCTTTGACGGCATCGAGCGGCCCTTGAAAGAGATCGCCAAAAAATCCGGCGCTTATATCGATCAGGGCGCCGAGGTTTCTCCGATCGACACCCAGAAAAGGTACGATGTGACCGTCACCGTGAAGCCCGGCGATTATCTGAAGGGCGGGGAAGTGTACGCCACCTGCCCGGAGACCCCGGCTATCCTTCATAAGTGCCTGTTAGCCCCTGGCTTAGAGGGCGAAGTGCTGCGGATAAGTCCCAACGGTGCTTATACTGTAAACGACGTGGTCGCCGTGATCCGCACCCCCAGGGGGGAGGAGAAAGAGCTGACCCTCTGTCAGAAATGGCCTATCCGTCACCCCCGTCCCGTCAAGGAGCGGCTCCCCATTGAACGGCCGCTGATCACCGGACAGCGGGTCATCGACACCCTTTTTCCCATCGCTAAGGGCGGCGCAGCCGCCATCCCCGGCGGGTTCGGCACCGGCAAGACCATGACCCAGCACCAGCTGGCAAAGTGGTGCGATGCAGACATCATCGTCTACATCGGTTGCGGCGAACGGGGAAACGAAATGACTCAGGTGCTGGAAGAGTTCTCCCAGCTGGTCGACCCCAAGAGCGGTCGTGCCATGACCGACCGCACCATCCTGATCGCCAACACCTCCAACATGCCTGTAGCTGCCCGTGAGGCATCCATTTATACCGGCATCACCCTGGCGGAATACTACCGGGATATGGGGTATCATGTGGCCATCATGGCTGACTCCACCTCCCGTTGGGCAGAGGCGCTGCGTGAAATTTCCGGCCGTTTGGAGGAGATGCCTGCTGAAGAAGGCTTCCCGGCTTACCTGCCCTCCCGTCTGGCGGAATTCTACGAGCGTGCCGGCTACATGGTGAACCTGAACGGAACCGAAGGCTCCGTGACCATCATCGGCGCCGTTTCGCCGCAGGGCTCCGACTTCTCCGAGCCGGTCACCCAGAACACCAAGCGGTTCGTCCGGGCCTTCTGGGCGCTGGATAAGGCGTTGGCCTACGCCAGACACTATCCGGCTATCAACTGGACCACCAGCTACAGCGAGTACATTGATGAGCTGAAGGGGTTCTACGATAAAAACTACGGCGAGGAGTTTCTTTCCTGCCGGCAGCGGGTCTCCAACATCCTGTCTGAAGAGGCAAAGCTCATGGAGATCGTCAAGCTCATCGGCGCCGACGTCCTGCCGGAGGATCAGAAGCTGACCATCACCGCAGCCAAGCTCGTCCGGGTAGGCTTTTTACAACAAAACGCCTTCCACGCCGACGATACCTATGTCCCTCTGGAAAAGCAGCTGGGGATGATGAAGGTGATCCTTTACTTCTACGATGCGGCCATGAAGAAGGTCAAGGACGGCGTTCCCGTATCCCAGATCGCCAAGACCGGCTTGGAGGACGCCATCGTCAAGATCAAGTATAACGTTCCCAACAACGAGCTCCAGAAGCTGGACGAGTATTATCCCATGATTGATGAGAAGCTGGCGGAGGTGAAATAAATGAGCGTGCAGATCTTAGGATTGAAAGAGATCAACGGACCTCTGGTCGTCCTTGACAACGTGGACGGCGTCAGCTACGACGAAATGGCGGAGGTCATTTTGGAGGACGGCAGTCACCGTTTGGGCCGTGTTGTTCAGATCGAGGGCAAGCGGGTGGTGCTGCAGGTTTACGAAGGCACCAACGGTGTTTCTTTGAACAACACCCGTACCAGCTTTCAGGGTCACCCCATGGAGATGCCCCTTTCCCCGGAGGTCATGGGGCGGATCTTCAACGGTGCCGGTGCACCCATTGACGGCTTAGGCCCCATTTTCGCCACCAAGCGGGCGGACATTAACGGCAAGCCTTTAAACCCCGTATCCCGTGAATACCCTGTGAACTACATCCGCACGGGCATTTCTTCCATCGATGCACTGATGACCCTGATCCGTGGGCAGAAGCTGCCCATCTTCTCCGGCTCCGGCATGAGCCACAACAAGCTGGCGGCTCAGATCGTAAAGCAGGCCCGGATCAGTGACGAGAAGGGCGAAAAATTCGCCGTGGTTTTCGCCGCCATGGGCGTTACCAACGATGTAGCCGACTACTTCAAGCGGCAGTTTGAGGAATCCGGCGTTCTGGAACGGGTGGTCATGTTCTTAAACCTTTCCAGCGACCCCATCATCGAACGGATCCTGACCCCCCGGTGCGCCCTGACCGTAGCCGAATATCTGGCATACGAGCAGAATATGCACATTCTGGTTATCCTGACCGATATGACCTCTTATGCCGAGGCACTGCGGGAGTTCTCCTCCTCCAAGGGCGAGATCCCCGGGCGGAAAGGCTATCCCGGCTACCTTTATTCGGATCTGGCTTCCATTTATGAGCGAGCCGGCATCGTAAAGGGCGTCAACGGTTCCGTGACCCAGATCCCGATCCTGACCATGCCCAACGATGACATCACCCACCCGGTGCCCGACCTCACCGGCTACATCACGGAGGGGCAGATCGTTCTGGATCGGGGGCTTGACCAGTCCGGCGTATACCCGCCGGTATCCGTGCTGCCCAGCCTGTCTCGTCTGATGAAGGACGGCATCGGCGAAGGCTACACCCGTGCCGACCATCCCGGCGTTTCCAACCAGCTGTTCTCCGCTTATGCAAAGGTGCAGGACGCCCGTTCGCTGGCATCCGTTATCGGTGAGGAGGAGCTTTCCGATGCCGACAAGCGGTATCTGGAGTTTGGAAAACGGTTCGAGGAGTATTTCCTGAATCAGGGCTTCAACGACAACCGCACCATTGAGCAGACGCTGGATCTGGGCTGGGATCTTCTGTCTCTGCTGCCCCGGGAGGAGCTGGATCGTCTGGACGACAAGCTCATCGACCGGTATTACGACCCCAAGCGGGCCGACCGGTTCCGGGTATGACCGCACTTATCTGAACAGGGGGCTTTCCAATGGCAAACCAGGTGTTCCCCACCAAAGGCAATCTTTTAAATCTGAAAAAGTCCCTGTCCTTAGCCCGGTTGGGGTACGATCTGATGGATCGGAAGCGGAACATTCTGATCCGGGAAATGATGACCCTGATCGACACCGCAAAAGTGGTGCGGGATGAGATAGAGGACACCTATAAAAAAGCGTATGCCGCTTTGCAGCGGGCCAACGTGACCTTGGGCGTCTGTCAGGATCTGGCACTTTCCACTCCGGTGGAAACCGGCGTCGAGATCACTTACCGCAGCGTGATGGGCGTGGAGATCCCTCACATCACGTTAAAGCCGCAGACCGGTTCGCCCTTCCGCTACAGCCTTCACAACTCCAACTCCCAGCTGGATCAGGCCAGCGTCTGCTTCCAGAAGTGCAAGGAGCTGACGGTGACGCTGGCGGAAGTGGAGAACAGTATTTACCGGCTGGCGGTCTCCATCAAGAAGACCCAGCGTCGGGCAAACGCTCTGAAAAACATCGTCATTCCCAATTTTCAGGGAAATGTGGCGTATATCACCAACGCCCTGGACGAAAAAGAGCGGGAGGAGTTTTCCCGACTCAAGGTCATCCGCCATACAAAGGACAAAAAACAAGCTGAATAAGCAAAAAAGATCCCCCGTTTTCGCAAACAAACTGCGAAAACGGGGGATCTTTTCGTTTACAGATGGATCTCACCGGTGTAGTTGGTAGAAAAGATCCGGCGGATTTCATCGGGGTCGGAGGTCTGGCCCAAAGCCCACATGAGCTTGGTGACCACGGCTTCGGTAGTCATGTCGCCGGCAGGAATGGCGCCGGTCTCGAGAATTTTTCGCCCGACCTCATAGATGGAAAGGTCGCTGGTGTCGTATAGGCACTGGCTGCAGACCACCACGGAGATGCCGCTTTCCACCATCTCCCGGAGCTTTTCCGAAAGATCCCGGCGGATGAAGTGCAGGCCGCCAGCACCGAAGGCCTCTAAGACCACGCCCCGATACTGCATTTTCCGGAGCATATCGAAAATGGAAGGGTTGGTCCCGGGGATCAGCTTCAGCAGGAACACGTCGTTGCAGATCCGGTCTTTCAGGACGCAGGGCTGGGTGTAAGGGGAATGGCTGCGGCGGTAAAGATGCAGGCCGTTGGCGAGAACTTCGCCCTCATTGGGGGCGTTGACGCTTTCGAAGGCGTCGAAGCCCATGGTACGCACCTTGACTGCCCGGCAGCCGTTTAAGATCTTGTGGTCAAAGGCGATGCTGACCCCGGGGATCCCTTCCTGCACGGCGGCAAAGGCGGTGGCCAGGTTGCCGGGGGCGTCGGAAAGGGGAGAGGAAATGGGCAGCTGGGAGCCGGTGAGCACCACCGGTTTGTCCAGATTCACCAGCATAAAGGAGAGCATGGAGGCGGTGTACGCCATGGTATCCGTGCCGTGGGTGATGACGATGCCGTCATAAGAGGGGAGGGCATCGTAGACGTTTCGGGCGATGAGCTGCCACTCCTCCGCTTGGATGTTGGAGCTGTCAAGGCTTAAAATGCTGCGGCAGTCGATCCGGTAGTGGCGACGTAAACCCGTCACCGCCTGCATCAGCTCCGGCGGGGATTCCTCCGGAACCAGTCCGTCGGAGCCGGGACGGGAAGCGATGGTGCCGCCTGTAGTAAGAAGCAGAACGTTTTTCAAAGGGGACTCCTTTCAGATGCAGGGCATGACGTTTCCACCGCAGACAGGGAGGTAAACGCCGGTGATGTAGTCGGCAAGGTCGGAAGCTAAAAACAAAACGGCGTTGGCGATCTCCTGATCGGTGCCCCGGCGCTTTAAGGGGACTTTGGAGGCATAGGCACGGTCGTCGCCGGGATCTTTCCGCCAGCGCTCAGAGATGGTCCAGCCGGGCGCCACCTGATTGACGGTAATGCCGAAGCCGCCCACTTCTTTTGCAAGCACCCGCAGCACCCCGTCCATACCCCGCTTTGCGGCGGCATAGGCGGACTGGGTGGGGTAGCACTGCATGGCGCATTCGGTGTTGATGCCGATGAACCGCCCCCAGCCTTTCTCCTTCATGGCGGGGAGGAAGGCTTTCGCCATGTTGACGTTATGGAGGACGCAGCTGCGGAACTGCCCCTCGTAATCCTCGATGGACTGCTCCAGCACCGGTTTCCAGGGCTGGTACTGTATCACGGCGGCATCTACCACAATGTCCGGACGGCCCATCCTGGAAAAAATGGCGTCCCGCATGGTCAGAACTTCGGAAAGATCGCCTATGTCGGCTGTAAAGGATTCTGCCTTTATGCCAATTTTTCGCAGCTCGCAGACCAGTTTTTCCGCCTGTTCCCGGTTTTTGTGGTAGTGGACGGCGATGTCGGCGCCGGCTTTTGCCAGAGTTGCCGCCATGACCCGCCCCAGTTGTCCGGAAGCGCCGGTGATGACCGCCAACTTCCCAGTCAGATCAATGGTAATCATACGGTTCCGCCTTTCTTATTTCAGTTCCGCAACGGTGACGCCGGCTTCGCCTTCGCCATAGACTCCCAAGCGGAAGGTGCGGATGGCCTTGTGCTGTTTCAAATGTGCCTGAACGGCGGCACGGAGGGCGCCGGTGCCTTTTCCGTGGATGATGGTGATCTGGTGGACGTGGGTGAGGATGGCGTTATCGATAAAGGAATCCAGCGTCAGCAGCGCCTCATCCACCGTCATGCCCCGGAGGTCACATTCCATGGAGGCGCTGCGGCCGGATACGTTGATGCTTTTTTTGACGGAGCCTTTGCCGGTGCGGACGTTGGTGCCGTTGAACTGCACTTTCTTCTTATCCAGAAGCCGCAGGTTGCCGATTTTTACCCTGGAGCGGATGATCCCCGCCTGGACCAGCACGTTTCCGGATTTGTCCGGAGCCTGCAGCACGGTGCCTTCCTTGTCGATGTCCACGATCAGGACGGTATCGCCGGGCTTTAAGGGGCGGGGGAGGGTGTAGCTGATGTTTTCCCGTTCGGTGATGGGGTTTGCGGCGTCGTGGATCTTATCCAGCTTGGATTTCAGCTGGCTCCGGGCAGCGATGGCCTTCTGGGAGAAGGCTTCCCGGTCCTTTTCCTTGCGGATCTGGTTTAACTCATCCATCAGGGCGTTGACCTGTCCCTGCACGTCGGAGACGATGCGCATGGCCTGCTCCTTGGCTTTCTGCACTTCGGCGGCTTTTTCTTTGGAAAGCTGCTCTTTGTGCGCCCGGATCTCTTTCCGGGTGCGCTCGATCTCGGCTTCCTTTTCGGCCAGCTCCCGGGTCATGGCTTCGTACTGCTGGCGGGAGGCCTCCAAAGAATCCACCACGTCCTCGAACTGCTTGTTCTCGCTCTGGACCAACGCCTGTGCGTGGGAAATGATGGCCGGGTCAAGCCCCAGCTTCTGGGAAATGGCAAAAGCATTGGAGCGGCCGGGCACGCCGATCAGCAGCCGGTAGGTGGGCTTTAAGCTCTCCACGTCAAATTCGCAGCAGGCGTTTTCCACCCCTTCGGTCTGGATGGCGTACATTTTCAGTTCAGCGTAGTGGGTGGTGGCGGCTACCCGGCAGTGGCGCTGCCGGAACCGCTCCAGAACTGAGATGGCAAGAGCTGCACCCTCCACCGGGTCAGTTCCGGAGCCCAGCTCGTCTACGAGGATCAGGGAGCGGTAGTCCGCTTCCTCTAAGATCGAAACGATGTTGGTCATGTGGGCGGAGAAGGTGGACAGGGACTGCTCGATGCTCTGTTCGTCGCCGATATCCACTAAGATATTTTCAAAGGTGGAGACGGAAGAGCCCGGCGCCACGGGGATCAGAAGCCCGCACATGGTCATCAGGCTCAGAAGCCCCAGGGTTTTCAGGGTAACGGTCTTGCCGCCGGTGTTTGGGCCGGTGATGACAAGGCTTGTGAATTCATCCCCCAGATGCACGTCTACAGGGACTACCTTTTTGGGGTCGATCAGGGGATGACGGGCCTTTTTTAAGTTGATCTTCCCGTCTTCGGTGACCGTAGGACAGAAGGCGTTCATCTTCGATGCCAGCCGGGTCTTTGCGAAGAGGACGTTTAAGTCCATCAGGCGGCCGAACAGCAGCTGGATGTCCTCGCCGCATTCGGCGCAGCGAGCGGAAAAGTCGGCGAGGATCCGCTCGATCTCGTCCTTTTCCTTGGCCTGCAGCACCCGGATCTCGTTGTTCGCTTCCACCACACCTATGGGCTCGATAAAGTAGGTGGAGCCGGAAGCGGAGGTGTCGTGAACCAAGCCCTCGATCTCCCCCCGGTATTCCGCCTTGACGGGAACCACGAAGCGGCCGTCCCGCATGGTGATCAGGGAGTCCTGCAGGTATTTCTGATAGGTGCTGGAGTGGATGATCTTTTCCATCCGGTCCCTTGCCTTCAGCTCCGTCTGGCGGATCTTCCGCCGGATGGAGGCAAGCTCAGCAGAGGCGTTGTCGTCGATCTCGTCGTCGCTGATGATGGCGGAGGAGATCTCCCGCTCCAGGGTGTTGTTGAGATAAAGGGAGAAAAGATCCTCGGAGATGGAGTTTTCCTCGTCCTCAAACTGGTGCGCCCACTGGGAAAGAGAGCGGGACTGGCGCAGTACGGCGCCGATGTTCAAAAGGTCCCGGGGAGATAAAGTTCCCCCTGCCATGGCGACTTTCAGCCGGGGAGTAGGGTCGACCAGCCCGATAAAGGAGGGCGTGCCGAACCGCAGGGTCAGGTTAAACGCATCGTCGGTACGCTTTAAGGAGCGGATCACCTCGTCCACATCGGTTTCCGGCTCGATGGAAAGAGCTAAGTTCCGCGCGGACTCGCAGCAGGTCTCCTGTGCCAGTATTTCGAGGATCTTGTCAAGCTCCAGCGCTTTTAAATATTTTGGTTTCATCATATTGGTACCTCATAAGGGGTCAGAGAATGGATTTCAAAAAGTCCAGGGTCTTGAAGCGGCCGCCGGTCTGGCAGAGGACATAGGCTTCCGTCACATGGCCCAGCGCCGCTTCGCTGTCCGGGGTCAGCCGAAAGGAGAAGAGCTTTTCCTCCGGAGCCTCGCAGATATAGCGCATGGCTTGCCGCACCGGCAGGGGAATCTCAATCCGCAGCCGGTCGGGAGGCATTTTGCTGAGGCATTCACCGCAGAGCAGCACCCCGTCGATGGGGAAGAAGGTGAGGGCATCCTCGCTGCCGCAGGAGGTGCAGCCGGACAAGTCCGGCGCAAACCCCGAAAGCGTCAGCAACCGCAGCTCATAGACCGCCTTCAGAAAGGCGGGGGAGCGCTTCTCCTTTTCCAGCAGCCACAGCGTGTTCAGAAGCAGCTTCAGCACATCCGGGGCATTGTCTTTATCCGGCAGGATGAACCGGGTCAGCTCACAGAAATAGCTGGCTTCCGACAGCTTCAAAAGATCCAGCCGCAGATCGTAAAAATTCCGATCCAAGTCGGCGGAGTCCACTATGTATCCGCCTTTTCCTTCGAAAAGGCAGAATTCGCTGTATGCTAAGACCTCGGCGGAAGCGGAGAGCTTCGACTTCTTTCCGCCGACTCCTCGGGCAATGACTTCAATCAGCCCCAGGTCGGGAGTGAGAAGGATCAGCTTCCGATCCGGATCCCGCAAAGGGATCTGACCTAAAACAATCCCCTTGGTTTTGACGGTCAAATCGGATCCCTCCCGTTTTCAGAGCCTTATAATTCAAATAATCGGCAACGGCACCGGTCTTTTCAAACCGGCGCCACGCATTTTCGGGTGCAGTTGGTTTCATGGTTTTGTCCTCCGCCGGGAAAATTCGGAGCGGCAGCTCCTGAGATCAGTTTACCCGAAGGAGGCGGCGGTTACAACTGGAAAATCACTCCTCGTAACGGAGCCCCACCTGCTTAATGGCATTTTCGTTGTTCCGCCAGTCGTCCCGGACCTTGACCCAGCACTTCAGATTCACTTTGGTGTCCAAGAAAGTCTCCAGATCCGTGCGGGCTTCGGAAGCGATCTTTTTGAGCATGGCGCCGCCCCGGCCGATGATCATGCCCTTGTGGCTTTCCTTTTCGCAGTAGATGGTGGCTTCGATGTCCAGCATCCCGCTGCCTTCCCGTTCCCGCATTTTTTCGATGTCCACGGCGGTGCCGTGGGGGATCTCATCCCGCATATTCCGCAGGATCTTCTCCCGGATGACTTCGGCGGCGATGGCACGCTCCGGCTGGTCGGTCAGGGTGTCGTCGGGGAAGAAGTGGGGGCCTTCTTCGGTGTTTTTCCGCAGCTCATCCATCAGCTCATCCATGCCTTTTCCCTCGTTGACGCTGACGGGGAGGACGGCGGAAAAGTCGTAAAGCCGGCTGATCTCGGCGATCCGTGCCAGCAGCTGCTCCTGATCGATCAGGTCAATCTTATTGATCACAAGGAGAGCGGGGAGGGAGAGGGACTTGAACTGTTCGATCAAAGACAGCTCTTCCTCGTTCATCTTCCCCATAGGCTCCACCACGAAAAGCGCCAGATCCACGTCGGAAACGCTGGTGGTGACCACCTTGTTCATGTGGTCGCTCAATTTGGTTTTCGCCTTATGGATGCCGGGGGTGTCCAGGAAAACCCACTGGTACTCCTCTTCGGTGAGGACGCCGGTGATCCGGGTGCGGGTCGTCTGGGGCTTGGAGGAGACGATGGCGATCTTTTCCCCCAAAAGGGCGTTTAAAAGGGAGGATTTCCCTACGTTCGCTTTGCCGACAATGGCAACAAAAGCAGATTTGGAATTCATAGTTTCTCCTTATTTTTAAAAATCAGTCACGGAATAATTTCCCGCCCCGGAAGGCAAACCACCCTCCGAAGCTGAGCAGTGCCAGAAAAAGGATCAGGAGCCACGGGGTCGTCCCGATCCGGATCAGGGTCTCCCACAGCTTTGGGAAATGCAGAAAAAGGCAGCACCCAACACCGCAGGCAGCCAAAGCGGTGAGCAGGACGGCACCCGCAGCCGCATCCTTGGCCACCCGTGCTAAAGCGTTATAAGAGGGGCTTTCCAGATTGACCACCGCTTCGATTGCAGTGTTGACCGCTTCCGCCGAAAGGACGGCCCCCATGGTCAAGAAGAGCAGGGCATACTCTGTCCCTGTCAGTCCGTAAACAAGGGAAAAAGCGGTGACGAGAACCGCCACCGCAAGATGGATCCGCATATTCCGTTCGTTCTTCACACAAAAGCGGATGCCGTGAAAGGCGTAAAGAAAGCTCTTGCACAGCGCCCGTCTTTCCTGATGGATCTTATTCATTTTCCTCCATGACATAGCTGGCACCCCGGGGGATCCCCAGCATGGTCAGAATGGTCTCTTCCTTTTCCCGCATCCGGACGGCGGGGAGACCGCCTTCCTCATGGTCGTAGCCCAAGAGATGGAGCATGGAGTGGACGGTGAGGAAGCCAACCTCCCGCTGCAGGGAGTGCCCGAAGGTCTCCGCCTGCTCCATGGCCTTGGGCATGGAGATGACGATGTCCCCTAAAAGCAGAGCGCCAGTGGCTTCGTTCCGGTCGTAGTGGCCGTTTTCACCCAGCGGGAAGCTCAATACATCGGTGACGGCGTCCTTGTTCCGATGCTTGGCGTTCAGCTCCCGGATCTCTTCGTTATTGACGAAGGAAACGGAGATCTCCGCATCCTCGGTGAAATTCTCCTCCCGAAGGGCGGCGTTGCAGCAGCGGCGGACCAGAAGACGGATGCCGGTGGGGATCTTTACATCGTTCTGCCGATTGGAAATGACAACTTTTACCTTATTCATAGCGCTTGGATTTGCCCTCCTCATAATAGTGGTCGTAAGCTTTGATGATGTCCTGCACCAGCTTGTGGCGGACCACATCTTTTTCTGTGAATTTTACAATGCCGATGTCCTCTACGTTCCGTAAGACCCGCATTGCTTCAACCAACCCCGATTTTTTGTTGTCGGGCAGGTCGATCTGGGTGATGTCGCCGGTGATGATGATCTTAGAGCCGAAGCCCAACCGGGTCAGGAACATCTTCATCTGCTCTCTTGTGGTGTTCTGCGCTTCGTCGAGGATGATGAAGGATTCGTCCAGCGTCCGTCCCCGCATGTACGCCAAAGGTGCTACTTCGATGCTGCCACGTTCCTGGCATTTCAAGAAGCCTTCCGGCCCTAAAAAGTCAAACAGCGCATCGTAAAGGGGACGCAGGTACGGATCCACCTTATTCTGCAGATCCCCGGGAAGAAATCCCAGCTTTTCGCCGGCTTCCACGGCAGGGCGGGTGAGGATGATGCGGTTCACTGCGCCCGAACGGAAGGCATTGACCGCCATGGCCACCGCAAGGTAGGTCTTTCCGGTTCCGGCAGGGCCGATGCCTAAGGTGACGGTGTTCTGTTCGATGGTTTTGATGTACCGTTTCTGCCCCACGGTCTTCGGGTGGACAGGCTTACCCTTCTGAGTGATGCAGATGGCACTGCCGGACAGGGTTTGAAGCTCCTGCTCGCTGCCTTCATTGGTCAGGGAGATGGCATAGCGGACGTTCAGTTCGTCCACATCCTTCCCCTGTGTGATCAGCGGGAGCAGCGCCCGGATCGTCTTGGCGCAGAGTGTGACCGGCCCCTCGTCGCCTATGACCTTCAGATCGCAGCCCCGAAGGACGAGATCCACACCGTATTCCTTCTTGAGGATCTCCAGGTTCCGGTCATAGCTGCCGCAGAGAGCGATCCCCTCGGCGGTGGTATTCAGTGTGATAAGTTGTTCTGCCAAAGTTTCCGACCACGCCTTTCTGCAGAAGGGGAAGAATCCGACTTCTGGATCATCTGAAATTACTAGTATTGTACCATAAAAATCACGCTTTGTATCTATTTAATTTTCACAAAATTTTCGAGCTTTCTTTGGCTGTCCCTTGTGAATTCTTCGGAATTTGGGCAAAAAGTAAAAAAGAATGAATAAATTGTTGTGCCATGGTAACGGAATCATGAAAAAAGCCGCCGGACAAAGCCGACGGCGCAAGTTTTTTCATCAGATTTTCAGGTTCCGTTCCATGACGGAGGCGATGCGGCGGGCTTCTTTTTCCATGAGGGGGAGATCCTGCCCTTCGATCATGATGCGGATCATGGCTTCCGTCCCCGAAGGACGGATCAGGACCCGGCCGCTGTCTTCGAACAGCCGCTCCACCTGATGGATGGTGCTCATGATCTCATCGTCGTCGATGTAGTCGTACTTCCGTTCGTTTTCGATGGGGACGTTGACGGTGACCTGGGGGAGGACGGTCATGACCTGTTTCAGCTCCGACAGCTTTTTTCCGGTGTGGCGCATGACAGAAAGAAGCTGCAGGGCGGTGATCAGGCCGTCGCCTGTTGTATTGTGTTCTAAGAAAATGACGTGCCCCGACTGTTCGCCGCCCAATCCGTAGCCCTCTGCCCGCATTTTTTCCAGGACGTAGCGGTCGCCCACCTTCGTCCGGGGGATCGTGATGTCTTCCCGTTCGCCCATCTGGAAAAGCCCCAGATTGCTCATGATGGTGGCTACGATCGCATTTTTGGGGAGCTTGCCCCGGTTTTTTAAATAGCAGCCGCAGATGGCTAAGATCTGGTCTCCGTTGATGATCCCGCCGGTCTCGTCCACGGCAAGGAGCCGGTCGGCGTCGCCGTCAAAAGCCAGCCCCACATCGGCGCCTGTATCCAGCACCAGCTGCCGGACGGCTTCCATGTGAGTGGAACCGCAGCGGTCATTGATGTTTATACCATTGGGTGCGTCGTTGATGACTGTCAGATCCACCCCAAGCTTTTTAAGGGCAGGGGGAGCCGTCAAGGAGGCGGAGCCGTTGGCGCAGTCTACGGCGGCTTTGATGCCGTCCAAGCGGGTGTCGATGGTGGTGAGAATGTAGCTTACATAATCCTCCACTGCCGTGCGGATGGGGGAGACGGTGCCAATCCCGGCGCCGCTGGGCAGGTCCAGAATGTGGAGCGCCCCCCGGACGATGGCTTCGATCCGATCCTCCAGCGCATCGTCCAGCTTGAAGCCGTCCTTGTTGAAGAGCTTGATGCCGTTATACTCCATGGGGTTGTGGGAAGCGGAGATCATGGCGGAGGCGTCGGCTTTATATTCCCGGGTCAGCCACGCCAGAGCGGGGGTAGGGATCACTCCCACTGGGATCACTGTCGCTCCCACGGAGCAGAACCCGGCAGTCAGCGCCGCTTCGATCATGTCCCCGGAGATCCGGGTATCCTTTCCGATCAGGATCCGGGGCTTCCCGGAGCAGCCTTCCGTCAGCACCGTAGCTGCGGCGCAGCCGATGTCAAAGCAGGTTCGGGCGGTCAGCTCCGTCCCGGCCACACCCCGGACCCCGTCCGTTCCAAATAAACGAGCCATAAAAATCGTCCTTTCCGATGGGATTTACAAAACAAAGATCCCGTTTAGTATACCACAGACCGGAAAGAAAATCAAATATTTTTTGATGAACGGAGTGTATTTTTTAAAGAAAATACACTTGACAAATGAAAAGGATGGAAAAACTGTAGAAAAAACCGGCAGCACTTCATGCATGCTGCCGGTTTTTGGATCAGAGCATCCGTTCCCGGATGTAGCGGATGGTGTAATCGATGCCTTTTTCGCCCAGCTCGCCCTGCCAGACGCCGGAGTGAGGCTCAATGCTTAAGGTTCCGTCGTAACCTACGGCGTAAAGCATCCCCATCAGGGCGTTCCAGTTGATCATGTCAAGCCCTGCCGGGGGATCGTCCACATGTTTCCCGCCGACTTTCAGCGTTCCCTTGATGTGGACATGATAGAACCGGTGCCCCCAGTCCCGGATCTCCTCCAGATAGTCGTTTTCCGACTCGTTGATGCAGTGGGAGGCATCGTACTTGATCCCCAGTTCCGGAAGCGCCCCCAGGATCAGAGACCAGTAAGGCTCGCAGCAGACAAAGCTGTTGTTCCAGCGGCAGTTATAAAGGGCGATCTTGACCCCTGCTTCTTTTCCCGTTTCCAGAAGCTCCCGGAAATAGCGGATGGCCTGCTCGCAGTTGTCGTGCTCGGAAAGGCTCTCCACCTTATTGCAGTTGCAGACAAAGATGGGACAGCCCACCTTCCCGGCGGTGCGGATCAGAGCCTTGTCCGCTTCCATCTCCTCCGGGACGATCCCGTTTTCCGTAACCCGGGTGGTGCCCCAGCGGCCAATGGAACCCACTGTGACGCCGGTGCGCTCCACACATTCCTTCATGGCGTCGGCGGAGTCGGCAAAGGCTTTCCAATCGCAGTTTACGTTGATGCAGTACTCCACGAAAGAAAGCCCGCGGGCTTTGATCGCATCAAAATCCGCCGGGTCGAATTTCCCGTAGCTTCCCATGATTCCCAGTTTCATCGTTGTGCTCCTCCTTATAAAAAAGGACGGGAAGATCCCGTCCTTTGGGTTTTATGGAACAATCAGTCAAGGTAAACGGGCTTTCCGGTCTTGGCAGACTCGTAGATAGCTTCGAGGATCTGGGTGACAACGAAAGCCTGCTCGGGCTTCACGCAGAGCTCGGTGCCTTTGGTGATGGCGTTGTAGTAGATGATCTGCTCGATCTCCGCCGGATTCTCGGAAGCGCCGTCGTAGAAAGCTACGCCGCCGGCCTGCAGGTCGGGAATCTCCACAAACTGACGGCCGTGCTTGACGCCGTTGATCCGGGCTCCGCCGGGTTTGCCCTCGGCGTTCTTCATATCTGCGCCGCCCAGGACACCGCAGAGGGTGGTGGCAGCTTCTTCCACGTCCAGGGTGTTCAGGGCCCAGGAGGACTCCAGAACGATGGTGGCGCCGTTTTCCATGGTGATGAAGCCGAAGGCGGAGTCCTCAACGGTGTATTCCTTGGGATCCCAGTCGCCCCAGGCGTTGGCGGTGTTGGTCTGATCGCCCAGCTTCTTGTAGACGCTGCCCACGACCATTTTGGGTTTGTAGTTGTCCATCATCCAGAGAGTCAGGTCCAGAGCATGGGTGCCGATGTCGATCAGGGGGCCGCCGCCCTGCTCATACTCGTTCAGGAACACGCCCCAGGTGGGAACGGCGCGGCGGCGGATGGCGTGAGCCTTGGCGTAGTAGACCTCGCCCAGAACGCCGTCTTCACAGGTGGCTTTCAGGTAGCGGCACTCGGGACGCTGGCGGTTCTGGTAGCCGATGGTCAGGATCTTGCCGGTTTCCTTGGCGGCGTCCAGCATTTTCTTGGCTTCTGCAGAGTTGATGGCCATGGGCTTCTCACAGATGACGTTCTTGCCGGCGTGGAGGGCGTCCACGGTGATGAAGCTGTGGGAGCGGTTGGGGGTGCAGACGTGGATGGACTCGATGCTCTCGTCCTTTAAGAGCTCCTTGTAATCGGTGTAGACCTTGGCGTCGGGAGTGCCGTACTCTTTGGCAGCCTTGACTGCTTTCTCCTCGATGAGGTCGCAGAAAGCGACGATCTCAAGGATGCCCTGGTCTGCCAGCTTCTTGATGGAAGGCAGGTGTTTGCCGTTGGCGATGCCGCCGCAGCCGATGATGCCGACTCTGACTTTCTTTTCCATAAAAACTTCCTTTCTTACGGGATATTTCGATCCCGGACCGAATCCCGGATCTCCAGTCGATGTGGGAGCAGGATCTGCTCGTTTTCGCAGGCGGGATTCTGAATTTTGTTTATCAAAAGCCGTAAGGCTTCTTGACCGATGTCAAACTGGGGCTGAGAGACCGTAGTCAAAGGGGGATTGTAGTATTCCGCAATCTGATTGTTGTCAAAGCCCATGACGGAAATGTCTTCGCAGACCTTCACCCCGCTGCGGCCAAGCTCCGAGATCACGCCGATGGCGGCGGAATCCGATGTGGCGAATACGGCGTCGGGCCTTTCCTCCATGTCAAGGATCCGTCGGGCGGCCCGGCGGCCGGCGTTGAAGGAAAACCCTTCGCTCAGGGTGAGTTCCGATAGATAGGGGAGGGAAGCTTCCTCCAAAGCGGCCCGGTATCCTTTTTCCCGGAGCTGGGAGGAATTATAGAGCTGTCCGGCGCCGACAAAAGCGATGCGCTGATGTCCCATCCGGATCAGGAAGCGGGCAGCGTCCAGCGCCGCACGGTAGTCGTCGATGGAAACGGAGGAGATCTGCGCTCCCTGGACCAGTTCGCAGGCGGCGACAGCCGGATACCCTTCCGCAAATTTGGAGAGCTCTTCGGCCTGCATGGTGGTGTTCAGGAAGATGGTTCCGTCTACCAGCTTCCGCTTGGCCATATCGATGAACTCTTTTTCCACGGCGGGATCGCCGTTGGTCGTGGCGATTACGGGATGATACCCTGCCGCAAGGGCAGCTATCTGGATCCCCTTGACCACCCGGGAGTAAAACTGGTTGGAGATGGTGGGAAGCACCACCAGGATCTTCATGGTCTCCAGCCGCCGCAGCGTCCGGCCCAGGAAGTTTGGGTGATAGTCCAGCTCTTCAATGGCGTCCTTGACCTTTTGTGCCGTTTTTCCCCGGACGTTATCATAGTCGTTGAGGACCCGGGATACCGTCGCTACCGAAACACCGGCCCGCTTTGCGACATCCTTGATGGTGGCCATGAGACGCCTCCTCTCCAAACGCTGAAACGACGTGTAATCGTTTACGATAATCATAATCCATACAGGAAAAAAAGTCAAGAGCAGGCGGGGAAAAATGTCGCTTTCTTAAAAAATAACGGTTGCTTTTTTGGCGAAGATGTGTTATCATAAATTCATACGGTTTTAAGCCGTGAATATTTTGCGTGTTTCTCTATGCGATGCGATTACGATTCTGCGAAGGACGGGGATTTTTAAGGAATTTTCTGAAAATCTCTTGCTTTTTTTTGCGGGATATGGTATGATATTGCTTCGAGAGATTTGTTTGAAAGAGGTGAACGAGCAATGAAGGAAGGAATTCATCCGAAATATGAGGCGGCCACCATCAAGTGCGCCTGCGGCAACGTCATCGAGACCCGCTCTACCAAGAGCAACATCAACGTTGAAGTTTGTTCCAAGTGCCATCCCTATTTCACCGGTAAGCAGAAACTGGTGGATACCGGCGGACGTGTCGATCGGTTCAAAAAGCGTTTTGGCTTGGATAAGTAATTCAGCCCGAACCCTCTGGGGCGGTGCAGCAGGAGGCGGTTTCTACCGCTTTTCTGCGCACCGCTTTTTTGTCGTTGAAAGGAGAAAAGCCCCATGACGGATTATGTGACCATCTCCGGACAGGCGGAGGCGGAATTCATCGAGCGGAAATCCCGGTTCATCGGCTGCTGCCGCCATGTGGAAACAGAAGCGGAAGCCCTCGCTTTTCTGGAGGAAAAGCGCAAGGAGCACTGGGATGCCACTCATAACGTCTTCGCCTACATCTTAAGGGAGGGGCAGCAGAAGCGCTGCTCCGACGATGGGGAGCCCCAGGGCACCGCCGGCGTGCCGGTTCTGGACGTGCTCCAGAAGGCGGGGGTCACCGACCTCTGCATGGTCGTCACCCGGTATTTCGGCGGGATCCTGCTGGGAGCCGGCGGATTGGTGCGGGCCTACACCCACGGCGCCGCCATCGCCTTGGAAGCGGCGGAGAAAAAACATATGACCGTCTGCCGGCTTTTGCGCCTGCGGATGGATTACAGCCTTTACGGAAAGGTGAGCTACATCCTCCCCAAGTATAACATCCGGACGGAGAAGTCGGATTTTGCGGAAAACGTGACTCTGACCCTCCTCATCAAGGTTTCCCGGGCGAACGCCTTTGAAGCGGAACTGACGGAGCTGACCAACGGTTCGGTGGCGGCGGTGACTTTAGACGAATACTGTGCAGATATGGAATGAAAAAATTCTTCCGAAAAAGAGGATTTTTTCGACTTTTCCGGTATATGGAAAGTAGGAACTTACGGAAAAGGGGTGTCTGCGTGGATTGTAAGGAATATCAGGATAAGTGGGAGCGGGAATACCTGTCCCCTTACGCCGCCCTTTCTTCGGAGAGCCGGGGAAGGGTGCGGGAAGAGGATCCCTGTCCCATCCGCACCGATTATCAGCGGGATCGGGACCGGATCCTCCACTGCAACGCTTTCCGCCGCCTAAAGCACAAGACTCAGGTGTTTTTAGCCCCTCAGGGCGATCACTACCGCACCCGGCTGACCCATACGCTGGAGGTGTCCCAGATCGCCCGCACCATCGCCCGGGCGCTGCATCTGAACGAGGACCTGACCGAAGCTATCGCCATGGGCCACGACTTAGGCCATACCCCTTTCGGCCACGCCGGCGAGCGGGCGCTCAATGCCGTCTGCCCCTTTCATTTCCGTCACTATCTCCAAAGCGTCCGTGTGGCGGAGAAGCTGGAAAAGGACGGCAAGGGTCTGAATCTCACCTTTGAGGTGAAAAACGGCATCGCCTGCCACTCCCGGGGCAGCGGCGACCGGGTTCGGGCGGTCACTCTGGAAGGGCGGGTGGTCCGCTTCGCCGACAAGATCGCCTATGTGAACCACGACATCGAGGACGCCATCCGGGCGGAGGTGCTTTCCGAAGCGGATCTTCCATGGGAGGCAGTCTATGTGCTGGGGCGGGGGAAATCCGCCCGGCTCTCCACCGTCATTTCTTCCATCATCGCCTGCAGCGGCAGCGACATCACCTTGGATCCGCGGATCCGGGATGCCCAGCTTCTTCTGGAGCGGTTTATGTTTGAAAATGTTTATACCAACCCGGTCGCAAAAGGGCAGGAAGCGAAGGCGGAGGCCCTGGTGCAGCGTTTGTATGAGTATTACCTCGCCGATTCAGACCGGCTCCCTGCGTTCTATCAGGGGCTTCTGGAGCAGTACCCAAAAGAGCGGGTCATCTGCGACTACATCGCCGGCATGACGGATCAGTACGCCGTGGGGCTTTATGAGGAGCTGTTCATCCCCCGGTTCTGGACGAAGGAATAAAACGGAAGGAGGAATCCGATGCCGATCCCAAAGAGCTTTATCGAGACCCTGCGCATGAGCTGTGACATTGAAAGCATCGTTTCCTCCTATGTGAAGCTGAAACGTACCGGCCGCAACGAAACGGGGCTCTGTCCCTTCCATTCGGAGAAGACCCCTTCCATGGTGGTCTATAACGACACCCAGTCCTTTTACTGCTTTGGCTGCGGGGCAGGGGGAGACGTGATCTCCTTCATCATGCGCATCGAGAACCTCGGTTATGTGGAAGCCATCAAATTTCTGGCGCAGCGGGTGGGGCTGGAAGTCCCGGATGACGGCATGGAGGATCACGCCTCGAAGATCAAGCCCATTATTCTGGAAATGAACCGCCTCTCTGCCCATTTTTACCATAACGTCCTGAAGTCCCCCGACGGCCGCCCCGGGCAGGCGTATTTCTCCTCCCGGAAGCTGTCGCCCCAGACCATCGTGAAGTACGGTCTCGGCTACGCTCCCGCCGGCTGGAACACGCTGCGGGACTATTTAAAAAACAAGGGCTTTTCCTATGAGCAGATGTACGAGGCGGGGCTGGTCAATAAAAGCCCGAAAGGCTCCTATTACGATGCCTTCCGGAACCGGGTCGTGTTCCCCATTGTGGATCTGCGGAAAAACGTCATCGGCTTCGGCGGACGGGTCCTGGACGACAGCAAGCCCAAATACTTGAACACCAACGACACCCCTGTTTTCAAAAAGAGCCGGAACCTTTTCTCCCTGAACTTCGCCAAAAACAAGATCGAAAACGGCCGCCTGATCCTGGCGGATACGGCCATGCAGTGGCAGCTGGCCCTGGCCGGGGCGGGCTGGACCCTGGACGG
>OLGA01000241.1_pt1 | contig 48911 bp, 35 predicted proteins | sample 1604881 | NCBI WGS metagenome assembly OLGA01 (sample SAMEA3888896, study PRJEB22519) | human gut metagenome | biome: human gut; feature: human-associated habitat; material: faeces | place: Denmark | collected 2009 | reverse complement strand
TTCCGTCCAACTTGCAAGACTTGTGGATGAGTGAGGGTGAATTGGTTGATATGCTTCATGTCACCGCCATGAAACTCCATGCTGTGATAAGGTCAATATACAAGGATGGTTTATTGACGGTGTCGGAAGTCCAACAGAAACAGGAAACTTCCAATGGCATTTGGCAAACGTTGTATGGCTTTCCGATGATTGTTGCCCTTTGCTTCCGTATAAACTCATACGGGGCAGCTCGGTTTCGTGCCACCATCTTCAAGAGATTGTACGGGGCAAAAGAGAAAAGTAGTGTCATTATCCTACAACTCAATAGAAGAACAACCGCCTTTAGTTGAATGTCCTCTTGCTTGTTTGTTGGCTTGGCGCTGTCGTACTGTCGTGAATAAGTACTGAAGCATAAGCATGACATTCTTACTTGTAGGGGGATGAGTTCTGTTCATAAAAATGACGGACAAAACACCCCTTATTTTTGTTGAATTGTTGAATATGATGAAAGAAGTATTGAACATCAGGCATTTACGGCTCAACATATTCTCAACAAATCTCTCAACAAAAGAAAGATAATGTTGAAAAGAGAAAACCATGAACACCATTCCTTTCTTTCTTTTTTGCCCAGTAATTTGTTGTGTAGAGCTATTTGTTGAGAGTTTGTTGAGGGTATAAGTGGTTGGTTCTCATAAAGATAACACCTATCTTCAACAATTCAACGTTTTACATGCCCTCACTTGGTACGCTGTAAAATGTGCTTGTGGATTAATTGGCAACCGCTCTATTCTCCGAAATGGTTGCAGCAACGTTCCTTGGAGGCTTTGCGCCTCCAGCCACTTGGGCGAACCTCCGCAGTGTTTTAGCATGGCATTAGATTTATGCAGACTATACCGAGGACACACAGCACACATAACACACTCGGCATAGTTCACAAAGGAAATCAACAACACACAACTGAAACACTTGGCAAGTTTCACACTGAAAATATCACCTTTTCCTTTGCAAACTCCATGTACAAAGTAGCTTGTGTCTGTGACCTTGTTCTTTCAATGTGGCAGCTTTGATGTTTGGCGCAAATTGAGAGAATTAAGGTCTGCAACCTTGGGCATGGAAAGCCGAAAGGCAAATATCTCGTCTTTTGTTCTTAGAGGAGGGAGCGAGGTTATGTTTTGGGAACCCCAAAACTCCTCGCTCCACCATGAGGGCGGAGAAATTTTGCTCCCGATGGTCGCAGAAAGTGAGTGTACCAATAGTAAACTGCTCATCAAATGCACAAGCAAAATACAGTTATGTTACTTTATCTTGATATTTATACCTATCAAATGATATTTATACTTATTCGTTGCTTCTTAGTGAGAGTACATAAGTTACATGACATTCTACAATAATTTGTGTTATAGTATTCTAATTAAGGTTAACCTTTTACGATTAGTTTTACTTTTTTGCTATATTTACACTAAAATACATATAAATATAGAATACATATATAATTCATGCTTATGAAACATAATCTTTTTAAAGGAGTACTTTTAACAATGACTTTGGTCATATTGTATTCATGCACATCAGAGTCTCCCTCTAATACAGACAATGTGCAACAAACACGTGTGCAGCAAATAAAAGATGACCAAGCTGTACAATTGGGTGAAGAGTTATATAACTCTTTTTCTTATAAGCTTACAAGAAGTCAAGAAGAAAATACACCAGATTATTTTGGTGGTTCTTATAGCGATTCACAAGATAACCTTATAGTGCTTATTAAAGGAATGGACAAAGAAGGAATAAAAGATGTCTATCAACGTATTGGAAAGCATGATAATTTAAAATTCAAAGAATGTTCATACTCCTTGCAAGAATTAAGAGATTTAAAAGAAAAAATAAGTGATATATACTTTTCTGATGAAAATAAGCGAAAGAATTTACAATGGGTATCCGTTGGTATAAGCATTGAAAAGAATAGAATAGTCGTTTTTTTGGAAGATGTGTCTTCTTATGCTATAAAAAAATTCAAAAAAGAGGTGATAGATTCTCCTATGGTTATTTTTGAAGAAATGCATGAGGTTAAAGACTTGAGCTACATTATCGTTGATTCCATAGATAATGACAATTTGTTGACAAGATCTACGGCAAAGACAAATATACATTTAGGGTCTGCGATTACACTTTCGGGAGCCGAATACTCGGCTACAGGTTCTGTTGGATTCCGAGCAATGAAAGGGAATGAACATGGCTTTATAACGGCAGCTCATGTTGTTCCTATAAATGGACTTACAGTATATTCCAACTCTAAAGCCTGTGGTACTTCTGTTGCTACAACTAGGGGACCTAAAGCAGAAGCAGCTTTTATTAAAGTTAATTATAATAATTTTTATCCAACAAATGTAGCTCAATGGACAAAGTTTGCCACTTTTTGATATGAGAAAAAAGAATATAAACTAAAATAATAGAACTATGAGAAATTTTACATTTAAAGGACTGCTTTTAACTGCGGTATTTATGTTGCTTGGCTGTTTATCAATTCAAGCAGCTAATGACGACTTGATTACCAAGCAGATTACGATCAAGTTGGATAAGGCTGGTACTTTACCTGATAAGATTAGTGAAAGCCAGAAGAATCTGATTACCAATCTGAAGATTGTTGGTAAAATTAATGGCACGGATTTGAAATTTATCCGTGAGATGGCTGGTTGTGATGTTAATGGGAAAGAAACCGACGGAAAGCTATCTATATTAGACTTGTCTGATGCTAAAATTGTAGAAGGTGGATCTGCTTATTATTCGGACCGCGATGATGGCTTCATTTATACCTCTAATGATAAGTTGGGCGATTATGTTTTTAATGATTGCTATGGTTTGACAAGCTTGACCCTCCCTTCCAGTGTTACTAAGATAGGCTGTTATGCTTTGTCAAATTGCATTGGATTGACAAGCTTGACCCTCCCTTCCAGTGTTACTGAGATAGGCGAGCATGCTTTTCTGAATTGCAGAGGGTTGACTAACTTTACCATCCCTTCCGGTGTTACTTCGATAGGTACTTCTGCTTTTTTCTGCTGCTATGGATTGATTAGCTTGACCATCCCTTCCAGTGTTACTGCGATAGGTTCTCAAGCTTTTAATGATTGCAGTGGATTAACATCCATTTATGCATATATGGAAAAATTACCAGAGACGGGGTCAAATCTATTTCTTGGATGTGACGCAAAGAATTGTACGGTTTATGTACCAAAAGGAACTGGTGATGCTTATTTTTGGTCAAGTTTTGGCTATTTCGATAAGATAGTAGAGTTTGATGCAACAGGTATCGACAAGACTACAACCTCTACCGACGTTGAGGAGGTATCTCGCTATTCTCTAAATGGTCAGCGATTGGTAGGTCCAACCAAGGGATTGAATATCGTGAAGTATAGCGATGGTAGCGTGAAGAAAGTTGCTGTAGAATAATGGGTGGCAAGCATCATTGTGAGACAATATTTTTATATAGGGGTACGAGCAATCGTACCCTTTTTTGTATTTAAGCATTAACATTTGCTCTCATTTTTCTCTTAAACTCAGTTGAAATTATCTAATCATAACTGAAAATAAATCATAAAAGATAAACTATATTTTTGCGAGCCGAAGTTTTTGTTGTACTTTTGCAACCGACAAGAGTTGTTTGACAAGCAAACGTATGCATATTGCAGAAATTAGAACCGTTGCTAAATCATTACCTCCATTGAGGTGAAACACTCATAAATCGCTCATTTTAAGCTGTTCAGCAGATTTTAGCGTAATTTTTCGGAAAAATACTACCCAACGGTGTGGAGATTTTTTCGAAAACCGAAGGCTCGACCTTTTATTTCCAAAGCCCGCTGCCATACCTTTGCACCTGCACGATAACGGTTGATGCCAAAAGGAAAGACCATGTGGAGGAAAGAAAATCAGAGCGGCAAATGAAAATAGAAACTTCACGGAAGTTTTTGGATTGTGCGATAAAAAATGGAACTGCGAGTTGTGGCTATAAAAGTTGCATTCAGTACTGATAGCTTAAAGTTGTTTAGACTGACACTTTGACATTATAAAATTTCCCAAATAAAATAGGTATGATGTTTGTATTTGATATTAATGAATTTTGAATGATACGACTCAGCCAACAGTCCCGGCTAAGCCGCATGGATTAAAAGGGACTTAAACGTAAGCGACAATGGCATTAACGTATAAAACATTAAGTTTGAAAAAGTTCCTTTTTATTTTTCTATCATGTTTACTTTTCCAACAGCTGACAGCTCAGACCATTGTAAAATTTGACAATGGTAATAACATTATATATAAAAACTTACAAGGAAAAACTATTGTAAAGAATAAAAAATATACAATAGCATTTACTGATACGATTTCATCTATCGGCTTTGTCGGCACGAGAAAAGGTGAAATAGTTTGTATTAATAATGCAGGTAAAGAACTATTTGAAGTATATAAGATTGACAATGGTCCAGATTATGTCAGTGATGGCTTGTTCAGAATTGTAGGAAAAAATAGCAAAATAGGTTTTGCTGATACATGTGGAGCTATTGTTATTCCACCCGTTTTTTCGTATGCTACACCTTTTCACAATGGAGAGGCTAAAGTTTCTTTTGGCGGCAAGAATGAAAAACAAGGAGAATACCAATCATGGAAAAGCAACCTTTGGTTTTTGATAAAGAAGTCCAAATAGTTTTTAAAAGCATTGGATATGTTTTTTAACAGAACTAACAAGAGTAGCAGAATATTTCCAAAGCCCGCTGCCATACCTTTGCACCTGCACGATAACGGTTGATGCCAAAAGGAAAGACCATGTGGAGGAAAGAAAATCAGAGCGGCAAATGAAAATAGAAACTTCACGGAAGTTTTTGGACTGCACGATTATCGCATACTCATTTCTGAGAAATGGATACAATTACTGTCTTGCAAATGTTTTTAGGAAAATGGAAATCGCATACAAGAATGGCACAGCCTTCAGAGAAATTCCGATGAAAGAAGAGTATGGCTTGTCCATGCTTCTTGCATCGGGTTTTCTCCAAGGCTGTGCAGCCAAGCATGAAAGTGGTCGTTGAGGTTTACATCAATGACTTCTTTCTTGCGGTGGAGTATGCAAACAAAATGGTACGGCAAATCAAGGAATGGTGTTTCTTTTGATCGGTTAGCCTGCAACCGACAAAAAGAAACACTTTTCCTCATGCCGTACTACTGAGACATGAAAGGGTGGCGTGCCACTGTTTCATGTCGTTTGGATTGTGCGATAAAAAATGGAACTGCGAGTTGTGGCTATAAAAGTCAGCCGTTGTCAGCACGGCAAACAAAGAAAAGTCCTTGGCAGTATAGTCTTGAAGTATTTCAAGGCATACCGCCAAGGATTTTTCTTGCCGTGCCATAGTCGGAGGAAGTTAGTCTGAGGTACGAGGACTGTCTTTCTTCGACGACGGCTGACTTTTATACAAAACACACGAAAGGATGAGAATATGCAAACGAAATAGACCATTCAAAAAACAGAAACCATTGCCACATAAGTTTGAATGGATTGAAATGGAAATAGCAAAGAATAGAGAAGAATAAGGTTTAATAAAAACAGATTTACCCAAGCAAAAAATCGAGGATAAAAAATCTTAAAACATTCTTTATCCCCGATTAAATATCGTACCTTTGCAACCGAAAGAGTTCTTTGGATGGTTATGCAAATCACAGCAGGATGCTACATTCTGTTTATTTCTAATTCGTAACCTCTTCTTTTTATGAGATAAAAACTTATCTCATTCTCAATCACTTATAAAAAATACGTACTTTCATTTATAAAAAGTATAGAACTTCGCAGACAATTTCTTAACTTGTCTTCAATGGTTACCTTTCTTCATCGCCTTCAAAATGCGATAGGATGTCGTGCGAAATCTTGTTGTTTTTATATACAATATTATACCCAAAAAGTCTGCTAGCATTACTGCCAGCAGACTTCATTTTTCGCTAATTTACTCTTATTCTGTAGTTACTGATTTACTTAGCAATAATCAATTAAAACGTATCCTAAAAACCTAATCTTTCAATGAAAACTATTCTACCCTTTTCTCTATAGTATGCTTTTAAAAAAGACCATTATCTTGGAATTTATTCAGCCACAGCCTGCTGCTCTGAAGAAGCCTGAATTTCTGTTGCCTCTGTAGGATTTGTCTCTGTAGGAGTAGCAACCTCCTGATTTTGCTGCTCAGTAGAATCTTCTGCACCAGCCTGTGGAGTGACAGGAGTACTTACTGCTGAAGAATCTGTAGGAGTAGCAGGAGCTACGGTGTCAACTGGAGCAACCTGAGCGTTACTCATCATCTTATTGGATGCAAATACGTTACTTACTGAAACCATTACAATAGCTGCGATAGCTGCAAATACGAACTTTTTCATAATCTTATCGTTTTTAATTGTGAATATTTATTTTTATTACTTTCTATCTTTGTGGATTCATTGGCGAACCCACTAATGATATTCACAATCTGCGTGCCAAAAGAAGGCAAAAATACAATACATACTGATTATCAGATAGTTATACTATATGTGCCAAAAACAAAGTTTGTGGAAAATGGGGAAATCGTGTGGAAATATTCCACAAAAAACTGGGGAATGGCATTTTTTCATATAGATTATCTTTTCAAGTTTATTAGAATGAGATGATGGCAAATGGCATAAAAAGAAAAAGGCAACTGCAAGCATCTTCTGCCTACAACTGCCTTCCCTCTTATATATGGAAAACCTTATTTCTCCTAAAATGAAGAATATCGCTATTAAGCGAAGTTCTTCTTGTTGGCTATTGCACCAAACTCTGCTACGGCTGCAACCACCACTGCTAAAATCATACCTAATACTATCATAATATAGTTCCTTTCTCTCTTAAAATCTGTTATCCTAATCTTTACCTTAATATATATGCTCTCATACTGAGCATCCTAAGATGCTCATCTTCAAGCCTTTTTACTTGCTAAGATTCATTTTCTTGTTGATCACTACAATCTCAGCAAATGTGATAGCCAATACAGCTAATGTCATTCCAAAAATCATCATAATTGTTACCCTTTCTTTACTTTAATTATCGTTATTCAATCTTTTCAAGTGCAAAGGTAATGCCTTTTTGTGTACGTACACAAATTTTGAAGGGATATTTTCAAAAAAGCCTATATTTCTTGACTTTCATCAATTTCTGTCATCGTCAGTAAGCCAAAATGGCGCATTGGAATTCACTATCTGCCAAATTACTTCTTAAGATTATTTGCTTGTCACAAATATTTTTTGTATTTTTGCACGCTTGAATATACAGGAAAGCTATTTGTATTTTTCGGTAATACAGATGGTAATTCTATAAAACAAGCCTCAAGTTCATCTTTCAAGTGAATGCCTTCCTGATACATTGCCCGGCATCATAGCAGGGTTCTTACCAAATACGCAGAAAAGAAGCATTGAAGAAACTGATGAAAATTCGAAGTAAATGTAGAGTAATTATGAGAAAGAACGCAAGAAAAAAACAACAGAAATATGTTGAACTTTCACTATTTCCTGAAGAAGAGAAAAATGACAATATAAAAAACTCTATCTCCTCAGAAAACAAAGAAAAAGAATATGATATTTCTGTGTGTCAAAGATTGTACTCTCCTACTAACAAAGAGTACAATCTGGCAGATTTGTTTGAAAGACTGTCAAAATCTGCTTTCCGCAACCGATTCCGTCTTTCGAAGAAGGAAAAAGATTATATTAAAGAAAAAGGCTTGGCAACAATCCGTAAACATGCTGAGGATTTCATAGCCAAACGCCTTGCACCTGCCATAATTCCCAATGACGGTAAGCAAACACCAATGAGAGGGCATCCTGTATTTATTGCCCAACATGCCACAGGCTGCTGTTGCCGTAGTTGCTTCTTCAAATGGCATCATATACCAGCCGGAAAACTGCTGACAGAAGAAGAGCAGCAATACGCCGTTACGGTACTGATGACTTGGATTGAAAAACAACTGTGATAAGCTCTGTCTAGATGACTTATTCATGAAAACTACTTCCTCTGACTGTTTCCTCGCTTTTGGATTCTTCCATACTTATCCTTATAGGTTGTAGTGGAGGAATTGCCAGTTTGCCGAGTGGTACTTGTACCCGTACGCTGCCTGTATTTATCACGATAGACCGTAGTTGTAGTAGAAGACATTCCAGAATTTTTAATGCTGGTTGTGGAGGTTCCTGTCCTTTGACCATATTGGTCACGATATACCGTATGGGTCTTTCCCTGGGAATTTGTAGTACTCTCAGATCTTCCGGTAATCTTACCATATTTATCCTTATATACAGTAACAGACTTATTCCCTCGAACGGTAGTCACAGCTGTACCCTGCAGTTCTCCATTCTTTCCCCGAATAGTCTCCTTGATAGTCTGAGCCTGCAAATAAAATAAGAAAAAATCCACCTTTAGAGGAAAAAATATGTAGAGAGCTTATACATTTAAAAAACTGAAGCAACAATATTACCTTTATAATTTTGTCGCACCTTTAAGAGGTTATGAATTTATCGCAAACCTTATAATTTTGTCGCAGATAAAAAATAAACTTTATTATTTTGTCCATATCCATCTTATAATTTCGTCGTAACATCTTATAAATCTGTCGCAGATTATATTCGTAAATACTTGGTTTTCAATATATTACAAATTCAGAAAATAATAAGCCAAAATAAAAGAGATAAAAATGAGCAGGACAATGTAATATATTAATAGGTATTATATTATATATATATTATCCTAAAAAGGCTATTTTTGTCCCCATCCTACTGGAATCTACCCTTTTTCCTGCTTGTTTTTGGAAAGCCAAGCATCTTAAATAGAAAACAGACTTTTATGCGCGTTAAAATATGTATATTTCTGTTTTGTAGATTTAATTTTTTGTGTTTAAATACCATAAAAATGAAAGAACAAAAATTTTACTGCGACAAAATTATAAAGATAGAAATGCTATCTTATATAGAAGGTGCGACAAAATTATAAAGTATACTTGCCCCTCTCATCATAACCTATATCTTGGTGTAATACCGTATAATTTTGTCGCAAATAGGACTATTACTACGTAAAAATAACGTATCTCTACCTTCAAAAACTATGAACATCATGTATGAGAACTTAAAAAATAAAGGGAATAACTTTATAATTTTGTCGCAGCATTGATAGAAACCTGCTTAATACTGACTGAATAATCCTAATAAAAACTCTTTCTTGAATCGTTTCTGCGACAAAATTATAAAGTAGAAAATCTCCCTACCCCAAAACTTAACAGCAGACAATAGCTATCTAAAAATATTCCTATTTATAATATACGACAAAAATATAAATATAATAGATTCATTTGCGACATGTTTATAATTCAGTCTCAAATAACATCAAACAATAATTTTGGCTTATAATTTTGTCGTATCTTACTTTCGTGGAACCCAAATATAAGACCTAATTAACATTCCAGATACACATATAAAGTAGTTAAACCTTATAATTTTGTCGAAACATTACATTTCAAAAATCATATAATAGACTTTATATCAATTAGTTAAAGAGTTTTCATTCATGTATTTCATCAAAATATGAAAATAAGTCTTCTCCTATGATATTAATTTCATTTGCGACAAAATTATAAAGCTTACTATAGATTTCTATCGTCATTAATGCCCATTTATAATCTTGTCGCAGCAAAATTGAAAATCTTATAATTTTGTCGCAGATTCACCAATAACTTTATAAAATTGTCGTAACAGATAATCAGCATAATTTAAAGTGAAATTTACTGTTTTATGTCTAACTATCAGAAAACCAAATAGATAAGTTCATATGGAAAACTTTACTAACCAGACAATATTAGAAAGGAGTTTTAATAGATGAAAGTATTTGCGACAATAAACTTATTATAATGTCGCAAATACAATTAATCTTTTACTTCAAAACTTTATATTTTTGTCGCAATAGAATATATAATGTGTTGAATATCAGCGATTAACATAATGCTGCGACAGTTTTATAAATTTTAAAGAGACCGATAGTCTTAGTTAGGTTAAAAATACATAATATACGACATTGTTGCATTGTTTGTCGCACAAAAAGATGTATATTTGCGACAAATTTACAAAATATAATAAAATGACAAAGGATTCAAATGACAACATCGAGACGATAGAGGCTGAGGAAATCAATCCCTCAGATTCTTCTTCTAACTCGAATATTCCGAAGCGTAAAGGTGGAAGACCCAAGAAAACAGACAAGGATATTCTCAGTAATATTCCGCACTACTTCATCACTCAGCCCAATGACGTGACGCAGGCAATCAGTAACCTGACTGCAGTGGAACGAAACTGTTGGCTGCAGATTATCCGTGGAATTCAAAAGAAGAAAGATCTTCCTGATGGGCATCCTGAAAAATACCAGATTACGCTCTCACGTACCCAGCTTCTGGAATGTGTCTCCGGACATAGTTCCAACTTGGATTATGCCTTCAATGCACTCAAGAATATCACGGATGCTAAGAAGGTTTTTCATTCCAAGGATGGACACCGTATTTATGCCGGTCTTTTGTCATATGTTGATGAGCATCCAGATCAGGAAACTTATACTGTAGGTATTACTCCTGTTCTCCTCCCCTACTTCACCAATCTTTCATCTGAATTTACTGTGTTTGACATGTATATAGAGATGGGTTTCAAAAGTGTCTATTCACAGCGCTTTTATGAATTCTGTTGCCAATACCGAAACAAGGAGGACAAGGTTTTCTTCATGACGGTACAGGATATCAAAAAGATGTTCAATTTGTTGGAAGTTCGCGATGAAAAAGGAAATGTCGTTCAGAAAGAGCAGTATAAAAATGGTTCTGACTTCAAAAAACGAGTGCTTGATAAAGCGAAAGATGATATACGGAAGGTTTTTGATGCCGGTCTTTGTGATGTCTGTTTCGATTATAAGGTAAAGAGCAAGAATTCACGAGGTGCAGTAACTGCTTATTATTTTATTATTGAAACAAATGGTAATACTGCTAAATTAGGTGCTCAAAAGCCTACAATTCCTCAAATCTCTATGCTTTCTGAGAGTTATGGAGCAAAGCTTACTAAGCTGCTTACCATTATCAACACTTTTATGAGAAGTCATTTCCGTGTGGAACAGTCAAATTATTATGTTCAAGCGATAAGTAAAACTGTGGCCAAGGTCGATAGTCAGTCAGAAAGAGTGGAAATCCTTAATAGTATTTCGAAGCAGTTGAAAAAGATTGCAACTCGGTATAATAAAGAGGATTTCGACACCAATGAACGTAAAATTTGTGGTTCTGTGTGCAAGATGCTTTATGAGGATTTTGGTGTACCTTATATGAATGGCAAGCCAGGAAAGGGTACCCAATCCAGACTTAATTTTTAATTCATTATGCTTATAACTATCTATGATTCAGATAATTACAAAATTTAATTCTTCTATTCCTTCTGTTAGAAAAGTGAAGAATTGGTTGCTGAATGATCCTTTTCATGTTTGGCATGGAAGGGATCGTTTGGTTGTCTTTTTCATTTTAGCTGGCGATGAAGCTGCTAATGCTTTTTTGCCTTTACCCGATGGAGATTTTTCTGTAGAAGATGAAAGTATCCGTGCCATTTTAGAATCAACCCATCAGCAGGAGTTGGAAAAAAGAAAATATTATCAGCAGGTATATCTGAAACTTTGTAAGCTTTTAGATAACCTGGATGATTTAAACTTGCAGGCTGAATCTTTCGCTGAGGAGGATGAATACCATTTTGATTTGAAAAATCAGATTTTGTTGTTACACGATAAATTGCTTGATTTTATTAATGATGTTTTCGTCTGGCGTGATCATAAGGAAATGGGGAATTATTTAGGTGAAATTCAATCACTTACTTCAGACTCTTAGAAATATGAAAGCTTATCTACATGTTTGCATACCAACAAAAATACAAATTATATTGTTGTAATGTTTATATGCATACAAATATTATTACTCAACTCTATTCGCTATTTAGTTGATAATTAACTGATTGCGTAATTTTTGTTATGATGCTAACATGCAAACATGTTTCTAAAAACACAAAATAACTTAAAATATTGATTACATGCAAACAATTTTGCTTATTTCCTTGTATTTTTCAAATTAATATTGTATCTTTGCAAACAGAAATCAATTTATATTTTAAATATGGAGAATCAGTTGAAAATGATACTCGCCATCGTCAATAATAAGGGTGGTGTTGGCAAGACAACTACTGTGCAGAATTTAGCTGCCGGTATGCTTCGTAAAAACAAGAAATTAAAAATCCTTGAAATAGACTTAGACCCTCAATGTAACCTAACATTGCTGAATCATGCACCAGAAGGCTGCGCTACGATTTTTGAGTCTATGGTTGAATGCAAGGGTATGCCGATTTATAAATCTGATATAGGTATTTATTATGTACCAGGAGCTGCCAAGATGCAGGATATTGATCCATTCCTTCAGAATACTGGTGCTCCTCGACAGGTATTGGGAGCATGTATTAACAGCGATTGTGTTGATATGACAGGTGAAGGTATTAAAAATCCAATTGATTTTTTTGATTATATATTTATTGACTGCCCTCCTGCCCTATCTCAATCAACCTATAATGCTATGGTAGTAGCCAGTCATTTGTTGGTTCCTGTACAGATGGAAGGTCTTTCTGTAAATGGATTAGCTGCAATTCTGGGAGCTATGGAGGAAGTTAAAAATGGTCGTTTTGCATTGAATCAGGACCTGGAACTCCTTGGTTTACTGCCTGTTATGGTAGATGAGCGTCCAAGAATAGTACGTCAGGCGATACAATACTTGAAGGATACATATGGAAGGAAAGTTATCGAACATGGTATTCGCAGATGCATCAAAGTAAATGAGGCTCAGACCGAAATGACCGATCTCTTTCACTATGCTCCATATTGTACAGCAGCAAATGATTATTCTGCGGTTATTAAAGAGATTTTTGGTATTTAATTTATATTATAGTAGTTCATTCTTTAAATTTTGAAATTATGGCAAAAGATTTTCGTGCAGCTTTCAGTAATATGAATCAAGCGGTTCGTCCAGGTGGTGCAGGTAACGTTCAGCCGGCAGCTTCTCAACCTGCTGCTCCTGTCGAGAAGAAGATGACCGCTATTGAAAGAAGATCCAAATTGCATGGTGTACAAACTTATCTAACTGATGAGGAATACGAAATGCTGATGATTGCAAAGATTAGAACCAAAAAGAAATTTGAGGAGATCTTGCATGACAGTTTGATTGAATATATAAAGAATTATCAATAAAATTCTTTTTTTAAAACCGGGAATCAAGTTCTCGGTTTTTATTTTTACTCTTTATTATGCAAACATGTATATTTGTTGTGAATTTTGCTAGCAAACAAATTTGAATTCTTTTGCTTAATCTTGTATATGTTGTTTTATATGGTTTACTTATATTTTGCGAATGTTTGTGTGATACCATGCAAACATGATGGTATGAATGAATGATGTTTTGATAGCAAGTATTTCAAATCCCTCATACACAGATATTTATATTTTCTCTATTTCTATCACTTTCAAAATTAAATGCAAACAAAGCTACAAGATTACATGTCGAAAAAACTACAAGTAAACAATACCGAATGTTTGATTGTGATTTTGTAAATTAGTCTACATGGTTTGTTGCTTGCAAATTTTCTGGCTGGCTTCATGCATGTTCGCATTCATGTATTCTTTCATGTTTGCATTCGTGTATCCTTTTATGTTTGCATTCATGTTTTCATTCATGTCTTAAACTTTTTATATCATATTATCTTGTCTCAGTAAATTTCCTTAATTTTTTTTTGTTTCCGCAATAACATACATACATGTTCTTCTGTCGTCATTATGGCAAAACTATATTTTTGTATAATTACTTGTGTGGTACCAAAATCTCATCTTTGTGTAATTGTTTGTATGATTGGAATACGACATGATGACTGTATATTTAAATAATTTGTTGTTATGTAGAAATGTTTGCAAGACTACATGTTGTGTAGTTGGCATAACGATTTGCAAACATTTATTTAAATCCCTGATATACAATGTTTAAGATTGTTTGTTAAGCAAATAAACATGTTTGCATACAAACAAGCTTGATTTTTCTCATGAACTGGCTTTTGTGATTGGAGATGTTCTTTTTACTGGCTGTGCTCATCATGGCATTTTGAATATTCTGGAATCCATTCAGGAACTTATTCGGCTGAGCATAGGAGGTTTCCATCTATTAGATAGTCATTTGAGTGAGTATTATGAAACGGATGAGCAGTTGCAGGAGATTGCATCAGAATTAGCGAACCACTATCCCGATGTAGTTTTTTACACAGGACATTGTACGGGAGAACATTGCTTTGAGGTGTTATCCCGAGAAAAAGGACTGAGGATTCATCAATTTCATGTGGGTAAAATGTGTCATTAGATTAAATCTTAAATCTACAATGTAATTGCTCTATTGAAAGTGAAATAAAGAGTAACGTTAATTAAAGGCTTTGGAAGTCTGCTGGCAGTGATGCTGGCAGACTTCTACGCTTTTAATGCCTATTTTTATTAGTTGATTCGTATATCGTCAATACTTCTATTCTTGGCAAATCTATTAAGATCCACCCAGTTCCAAACTCCAGGCACACGACCATGTCTGCTGTACTGCCAGATATCATAATGGGGTTTACCTGGTAAAACAGGTTCATGATTATAACTGGCAATCCAAAGGTAGTAGCCGTCAAACTCTGGACTAAGATAATCTTTGAAATAACTCTCACCACAATATATAATAGGTGTATGTCCATAGTAGGATTTACAGAGTTTGCAGAAAGTTTTCAGGAGTGTCTGGATTTCACTTTTACTGAGTCCCTTGGTACCATCATCCTCTGCATCCACTACGGGCAAAAGATTTTGCTTTTCCTTATCATATACAGCCCGAAAATTCTCAAATTGTAAAACCGCCGGCATCTTAGTAAGAAAATGGTATGAACCTACGGATATTTGATGTTTTCTCGCATTTTTAATATTTTCTTCATACCAAGGATCCTTGATACTTGTTCCTTCTGTAGCTTTTACATAGATGAATTTCAATCGTTTTACATTACTGAGTTCTTTCCAATGAATTCTTCCCTGATGTCTCGAGATATCAATCCCATCATAGCTTCCTGAATATTGACCTGATGTCAAATCATGGGTAGGCCATTTGTTATCTGATGATTTCTCTATCATATAAGATGTGATCATTCTATATGCTTCAAACCCGATGATACATCCTGCTAAGAGGATGATAGCAAGATAGATAAGTTTCTTGCCTATATGTTTCTTTTTATTTTGTTTTTTTCTTCTTGCCATATCTAAAAGGTACCTTTTTGTTCTCGCCAGTAGGGTAGGAGAGTACATGTAAGTCTTCCTTACCATAGCGAAATCAACCATTTGGTTGACGATGCAAAGATACGAAATTTATTTCATTCACGAGTTCTTTTCCATAACTTCTCATCTCCATATCTTCTAAATCCTGTATTCCTATCGCTTTTTGGGGCCTTAAATCTTTGATTTCTGAGCATTTTTCTTTCTATTCTCAAAGTTTTGCAGTACTTTTGTAACCAATTAGAGCGTAAAATAGAAAGATAGATTTCTCATGACTAAAAATTTTGATAGACAAAGAAAAATGAATACGGAATCAGGGATGATATTGAAAGCATCATTTCTGGTGGTCGTATTTTTGATGATAATACTTACTCCTGGTGTCGCCCAGAATAAGAAACCTCGCAAGAAGTTGAAGGAATGGCTCCAGATGGCGGATAGTCTGCGGCTCCAGTTGCGGCAATCTGCTGATAAGGGGCGTATGCTTCTATGGGGCGACTCTCTTCTCATGGCAGAACTGAGTAAAAGCAAAATGAGTGAAAAGAAAAAGCAAAGATTCATGAAGCATTATGCCAAGATTCAAAAACGCTTGAGTCTCTATGACCGCCGTCTCTTTTGGGGTGATTCTCTCTTGGCTGCCAATTATTACAAGGTCAAGTATGATACCAATTATATCACCCGTCCCAATGCCAGATGGACGATAAAAATGAGAGGCAATCTCTCTGGAGCTGATTTGGAAACAATGGTGAAGACGAATGATATAGAATCCAGAACGAAGGTGATGGCAGACTGTCGTGGAACTCTCTCTATGGCAGTGGCTTATAGAGGTTTAGGGCTGGGTTTGGCTGTTAATCCCGCCAAGTTGGCAGGTAAGAATCAGGATTATGAGTTCAATCTTAATTCCTATAGCAATCGATATGGTTTCGATGTCGTGTATCTTTCATCAAAGACTTTTCATGGTAGCCAGGAAATAGGATCCAATCAGATTGATGTTCATAAAGGAGAAATTTCCCAGCAGGCGCTCAATCTCAATTTTTATTATGCCTTCAATTATCGTAAATTCTCCTTCCCGGCAGCTTTCAGCCAAAGTTATATACAGAAGCGGAGTGCCGGCAGTTGGATGATAGGTGCCAGTTTTGATGGGTCCAAGACGAAAGTGAAGGGTATGACCATTCGTCTTAACGAGTTCGCACTTGGAGCAGGATATGGATATAATTTCGTTCCATCTTCTCATTGGCTTTTTCATCTTTCAGCCTTGCCTACCATTACGGTTTATTCCCATGACTATACCAAGATGAAGGCGGAAGTAGAAGAGGGGAGTGTTGATAATGAATACCAAACCATCCGCAATAGTATGAAATATCATTTCCCGTCAGCCATAATTACGGGCCGAGGTGCAGCTGTCTATTCTTGGAGAAATAAATTTGCAGGTGCCACAGCAGTTTATAATTTCTCTGTTGCAGGAGATGAGGACCACCTTCAAGTGAAGAGAAATAAATGGCGTGTAAGGATGTTCTTTGGATTTAGATTCTAAGAAATTTATATCGCTTGTTACCGAAGTGCAAATGATTTGTTTACGTCTCATATCATTTATTTAATACTTATCTCTGGAAAAAAGATAAAAAAGTTGTACCTCGGTCTTCAAATCTAAATTTAAGACGCCTTTTGGTAGTGGAAAAACTATCAAAAGGCGTCTTACTTGTGCTTTTTATAGCCTTGGTGGGTCAAGAACATCTGCTTGCTGTATAGTAAAAAAACTTTCCATTATAGTAAAGCGAAAAAATCACAGACTACAGGAGTTTCACAGCTTTGCAACTCCTGAATTTTTTGCTAATGGAATAAAATAATCTATTTCGGGCTATTAATAAGTTACTGATTTTCAAGAACATAACTCATAGAAAATCTACATGACTTAACGAAGCGCTTTATTGCAACTTAATGATGCGCTTTATTACAACCTAATGATGCGCTTTATTACAACCTAACGAAGCGCATCATTAACATCTAACGAAGCGCATCATTAGACCTCAATAAAGCGCTTCGTTATAGTTTATATATTTGTTTCCTTTTTGGAAAAGCTTTTTCAATAGTTGTCGCTTGATTTTTAAATGACAAAAAGCGACAAATCTATTCGAAAATACTAGTATATTTTTGGTTAAAAGTATTCTAAAGACTTACTAGAAACATCTTGATTTTTAATTTAATGATTGTTAAAATTAAGCCTCAATATTAATATTTTCTTCAATTTTTTATTTCATTTTCATTTTCTTTTCATATCTTTGTACTCGGACTGTGTACAGTCACGTTCTTCTTATAATAGAACAGAAACATAGATATGGACGCATTGCCTAATGCAGACACCCGACGAGGCGGTAAAAATCCCTCCAGTGCTGGATTTACTTCCAGTACCTCCCCCAAAGTTCAAGGTCAAAAGGCTATGAACTCACAAACAGGGGTGTCCTCGGATTGTGTGCCAAAAGAGAAGAAGCAATGGTTTGTTCTACGTGCTACTTATGGTAGAACAGAGAAGGCTCTCAGTTTTCTTCAAGCCAAGAATATTGAGACATATTTGCCAATGCATGATGTCATAAAAGAAATTGATGGGAGGCGGAAACGCATTAAAGAGCCTCTGCTTCCTAATATTATTTTTGCCTATATGACTCGTGAGAAAACTTATGAGTTTGTTAGGAAGCCTGCGCTCACTGCTTCTTGGCTAAAATACTACACCGACAAGACTAAACCTATCGAACCAGTAACGGGTAAAAATCCTCCTGTAATCATCCCAGATAACGAGATGATGAACTTCATTAAACTAACAAGTGTAAATAGTGAGCACATCATGGTTTTGCCACCAGAACGTTGCCATTTTAAAAGTGGTGACCTTGTGAGAGTAATTGCAGGCGCATTTACTGGAGTGGTTGGTCGTGTAGGAAGAGCTGCTGGACAGCAACGAGTATTTGTTGTACTTGAAGGTCTTTGTAATGTCGCAACGGCATACGTCCCGAATGATTTTATACAAAGAATTGAAACATTTTCAAAGTAGAAAGTTTGTATATGGGCCTTTTCCTATCAATCTTGATGATGTTTCTCTTGATGCGAAACTGTATGATCGGGAAATGGCGATGCAGACACTGGAACTGGTAATGAAATTGGGATTTGAAATAAAGAGAAAATAAAAATATGCAAATATTCAAAAGCAAAACAAATAACAGATTGATGATACCCTTACTTGTTTTATGGGCTGTATGTCTTGTTATAAAACTTGTATTGTATTTTCTTCTATCCATGGATAGTATTTCGTCTTCTTGTCGTGTCTATTCATTATTTGGACAATATGATATTCTCAGGAGATTTTTAGATTTTCTACAGGCTCTTACTTATGGAGACATAATCCTGCCATCAATCATGCTTATGGCTCTTTTTTTATGGTTCATGGGTAGTGTGTATGACTATCGGAGAGAGTTATCGTCCACAAAATGCCATAGGTTGATTTTGGGAGCATTACTTAAAACGAAGTGTGAACGTTGTATGATTCCTGCATCCTTGACATCTGTCTTGATAGCTTATGTTTTTTGGCGGTTAGGATATATATTTGTTTCTAAAATATTGATAATCACATTAATGACGCTTTTTCTGTGGGGGGCATGGTTTGTGACTAAAACTTTAAATAGGATATTCAGTCTGCGCAGACAGGAAACGTATATCACATGGAGTCAAATTTCGTTGTTGGCAGTTTTTGGATTATGGATAGTTGTGATAGTATGTTGTTTGAATTTACAAAACAATAATCCCACCGATACGGCAATTATTACTGTATTTGGTGCGGTACTCGGTTGGATATTCCAGGATACCATCAAGAGTGTTGCTGCATTTTTTTATCTTCGTGCAAATGGACTGCTGCAGATTGGCGACTTGATTGCAGTACCTGCAAAGGGTATAGAAGGATTTGTACGAACCATATCACTCACCACCGTAACAGTAGAAAACTGGGATACAACAACATCTGCATTCCCTACTTTTATCCTGCATGCTGATCATTTCAAGAACAGCCAGCGTATGTTAGAAGGTAAGACGCTCGGAAGATTGATGAAAAAGACATTTATTATTGACTCTGGTTGGGTTCACCCATTGACAGACAATGATATTAAACGATTGCGAAGAGCATTGGATGTAGAAAACTTTTTTGTTGAAAAGGAAGTGAAATGTGACAAGCTAAATATAGAAGTTTTCCGTCTTTACATTTATCATTGGCTGATGAACAATCCAAACGTATCACAGCAGCCGCGCTTGATAGTGCGCTGGCTTGAACAGACCAGTGAGGGACTTCCTCTCCAACTTTTAGTCTATCTTACAGACACTATGCTCGATGCCTTTGAATGGCAGCAATCTCAAATTATGGAACACGTAATTAAGGCGATGGGATGGTTCGACTTGCAACTCTATCAGAGTCCTTCGGGATATGATGCAAGCAACAGTAATATTTATCTTACGCAGCAAACTGCCGATTATCGTAAAAAACCAGATGAAAATGCTAGACTTAAATAATAATATAGGTTACATGGAGGATCTTTTCAGAAAGATGCGTCCGTTGCCTCCTTATGAACAGAGAGCTTTTTCAGCGTGCCAAGACACCTTTGATGAGCATGTCATCGAAGGTTGGTATTGTGCAAGGGAATATGTACTCGAACAATTAAGTAAGGATAAGAATATGGGTGCTGATGGGATTCATCCCTTTTCGTCAGATCATGTTCATGTCATTATTCATTATACATCCCCTATGGCTTTGTATGTTGCCAGACAAGTAGCATTGGTGGCTCATTTTCCTAATTTCAGAGAGGGTGACGGGAGGAAATACATTCCCAAATACTGCACAAAGATTACGATTCTATATAATCGTATCATGCATCCCAATATTTTAAAAGAGTTGAAGAAGGATGAATATCTCTGCAATTTGCCTGATGTCTGTAAGTGTAGTCTTGTAAATGGTAATACAAGGGAAACTTATGAGGTAATCAATAAGCAGTCATATATCGACATAGAATTAGAACTCGTAGCCTACGAAGATGATGAATTTAATGAATACACCCCGAAAAGGGAAGAAGGTAGCGGTTTGAAACCAGTTATAATCGATGATGACATACTTGGGAAAATAAGCCATAGCACTCAAAAAATAGACGTTCGAAATGCCCGTCGTGTAAACATGGTGTATAATGTAGGTGCAGACATAGACAACCTTCCTTCCGATGATCCGAATACGGCCGAACGTTATGGCAAGGCATTGCTCTATTTCTGCTATCAACAACCGTTAGAAGAAACAAAAGAAAAATGGGATAGTCTTTGTTCAGATAAAGAAAATGATATGACACTTGCATATCAGATAAATTTGCGTAATAAACTCTCCAACGTATTTTGTTCCGACTGCATTCCTATACGTATCAAGTCTGTATTGGACAAACCTGATGATTTGTTAACAAAAGACGAAAAAGGACTTCTTGCTATAGTGAAAGATAATCTTCAAGTATTGGCACAATGTGAGCATGCCCGTTGGAATGTAGAGAAACTCATCCTTGGTTTTTCTCCACTTACTCCCGAAGAACGTTGGGAAGATGCACAACTTTTTGGGTCGTCTCGCAATGCTTATCGCAAATCTTTAAAGAAAAAAGGGCATCATATTGACCTTTGCTCTTATCAAGATCTTCGACGAATTGACCCAGGAAATATGAAGTATGATTGCTTCTTAATGCTGGCAATTCCTAAAATATTGAGAAGTTATTAGTTTTATGTATTCATCTTTAATATAAAAACGATGAAAAAGATTCATATTTTTGTAGCAGGGGCAAAAGACCTGAAGCTGCAGCGTACGGCTCTTAAAGCCTTAGGAAATGATATCAATGCAGAGTTTGAACATTCTGGAAATGATACGAGTCTCTCCATAAGAACGTATGAGAATTTTGGAGAAAACCAAGAAGAATATAATACATATATTCAAGACAAGGCTGACTTGATAATTTTCGTATTGGAAGGTAAAATAGGTCCTTATACGGAAAAAGAATTTTTGGTAGCTTATCAGCAGCTCAAACTGAAAAAGCATCCGCAAATCTTAGTATTCTTAAAAGAGTTTACTGAGCAAACTCCAGATATCTTATATATCGAAGGACTTTTGAAAGGTTCTATCAACCAGTTCTATGTTTCTTATAAAAACAATGAGGACTTAATTGCGAAAGCAAAGGATCGTATCAAGAAGTTCGTGTCGCAACATAAGGAGAGTAAATCATGTAAGGGATTCATAAAAAAATATCTCAAACCGATAGGATTGGTGGTGGCAGCAGTTGTCTTGATAGGAGTTGCGATATTGGCTCAAAACTTGTTTAAGTCTCCAATACTATTATTGACTGGTGGTGGTTCTGCTGCAAATTTCATTGAGAGAAATCATCCTGGTTTCAACTTGCGTAATTTTGATGGTGGTTATTATGTACACCTACCGAGTAGTAATGCCTGGCTTTTGTTGACAGAGGAAGTGATTACTCCTGGCGATGCTAATGAACGTCAGTATTATCCTGTTTGTTTATCAGCGGAACAGGCTAAAGATAGCTGTTTCTTAACAGTCACTTCTAAAAACTCTTTCATTCAGAAAGGTTCTATTATAGAGGTGAAGATAGGTTATGATACGCTGAGTGTTTGTTTAAAAAACGATGATGTATTCAAACACATGATTAAGGATTTTGATAGTAGAAGAATCACCAGCTCTGAACTTGCTTCAATTATAGCCAATCGTAAGAAAAATCATGTAAATGTGTTTACTACGAGTACAGGAAGTGGCACACGACATACTTTTGAAAAATTATTGGCAAAGGAAAATTATCTATTGGCAAAGGATACGACATATCTCTTCTCCGAAGATTCTGATTTACCTACGGTTAATAGGGATGGAAGCCCATATATTCTTCTGGATAGTAAGGCTTACTGTATGAAGAAACTCTACGAAAGCGACGTGAAGTTAGGCAAGGCTTTTAATCTTGTTGTAGTAAATGACGAGGATAAATCCCCTGTCTTGAAACCTATTTATCTCTATTTCATGGCTTATAATGAAAAGGGAGGAAATGATTTGACAATTCCTCAGCCTATCATAAAGTTGTTGAAAAAATTGAATTTTAATGTGGGTAAAAAAGTAAAAGACAATACGATTCGTCGTTATTCAACAGATAGTATTATCCTCAAGTTTGATGAGTTGCCAGAAATCAACTAAATAAAGACACATATAGGTATGCTGATAGAAGATAAAGATAGAAATGATAATGAAGTCGTTCGGAAACTTATCGCTGAAGCAGAGAAGTATTCTTTAGCAGAGCATGGAAATGAGCGATTGGAATGCTACTTGCTGTTGAGCAATATGACGTCTTTGTGGTTGTTGCAGACAACAGGCATTCCTGATGATTTATATCAGAAGGTGGATGTTTTTGCCACGACCCAAGAGGACTTTATGGCGAAGTCTATCTTCGTTAAATTACCTCATATTAAGTCTCCTTATCCAGCTTTAGACAGAAAACCTATTGATGTAAACTCGGAAACTACGGTGCATCTGGTCATCTTAGGAAAGAATGATTTGGCAGAGGCTTTGGCTATCAATGCTGCTTTAGTGGCTCATTATCCTAATTATTGCCGTGATCATCGTTTGAGAACACGTATCTCTATTGTGGCGGATGATATCTATGAATGGAAAGATCAATTGATACAACGCTATCAGCATCTGTTTGATAATTCTTATTATAGAATCATCAATCTTGAGGAAGAAAATCCCCATTGTCTTTGTCATCAACCTATGTATGGTAAGACTCGTGAAGATTTTATGGATGTGGAGTGGGAGTTTGTGAACGGAAATTTGCGCAATGATGCTTTGAGGACAAAACTGTCGGAATGGGGCGAATCGGAAAATCAGCAACTTACAGTGGCAATTTGTACGGACGATCAGCAACGCAACTTTATAGAAGCGTTTACGCTGCCAGAGGAGTTGTATAAGAATCAGATTCCTGTGTTGTGCTATACAGAAGAGAGCGATATGATGAACTTGATTAAGAATGACGATAGGTATCAAACAGTACTCCCATTTGGCAGTTATATATGTCAAAAGGGAATTTTAGAATCCTTGAAGCAACTTGCCAAGAGAGTGAATTATGTATATAACTATTGTTTTTCTTTGCCACATAATGTTCCTATTTCGTCTCCATCGGTTATTGATGAAAGCAAATTGGATTGTTTGTGGGCACAAGTTGGTTCGCTTCCAAAGCAATATTCCAATATATTCAATGCCATGACCATTGGTTCCAAAATGCATTCGCTTGGACATGGTCAGGAAGATTGGCAAAGGTATTATGCTTTGTCAAAGCAAGAAATAGAGATGATGACAGAGGTAGAACACAACAGGTGGAATATGGAAGAACTAATTCTTGGTTATCGACCTGTGACTGACGATGAGCAGAAAATGATAGAGAAGGATATATCTTTAAAAAAGAAATTTCGTGAAAAGAAAATACACTATGACATAAGGGCATTTCATGACCTACGTCCTGATGCGACAGGTAAGCAAGTCTATGTCTATGACTTGGCACTTACTCAAGGCATTCCGCTCATAGTAAAAAGCTGTTTCCGTTAGTTTTTAAGGAGTTCCATTTTTGTTCTCTTACTAAATGAATTTCGAAATATCATGTATTATAAGTTGACATACCATAATTCTGTAGATAAAAAGCAAGTAGGAGATTTCTTCCTATGTGGAGCCCAGAAGTTGGATATAGGACAGACAAACTGTTGCGAACTTAGATTGCCTGAATCTTCTGATTTTGAACCTGTAGTTTTTGCAACCATTTTGTGCAAACAAGAAGGGAAAGGATATTTTATCATCAGACGAACAGACTTCCATGAGTTGCAGATTAATGGGAAACGATTGAATATTTGCCAATCCTTGAAAGATGGCGACTTGATTTCTTTTGTGGTTGATGGAAAGATCATATCACTTTTGTTTTCTATGTATAATGATGGCGAATATAGTGCTTCGATGGGAGTTGTTTATAAGAAGTATAAGCCAAATCGAAAAATTCAATATGGGATAGCTGGTATTGCATTTTTGGCACTTTTGATATCCGCTTTGTCAATGTGTTTCAGGAAAGATTATCATATCCTTCGTCATGAGAACATAGATGCTTATGATGCTTCTATTTATCATATTCATGTAGATTCCGTTTATCTTCTACAAGACAGCATTATAAATGGAAAGGTGGAGGAACAGATGTTGGAAGCTATTGCTTTAGATAGGCAGGTTGCTGGAACTTGTTTCCTGACATGTGATAGCTTGTTTGTAACAGCTCGTCATTGTGTAGAACCTTGGATAAATGATGAGGATTGGAATGGAATTTCTTATGATGACAAGATGTCTCCTGCTGTGAGATTGGCAACGATGGCAGAGACTCGTAATATGATGTTGGGAGAAGAAAAATATAAAGTCAAGGCTCATTGTATAATCAGCAAGGGTCTTGAACTATATGAGTATTATTCCACAGATTTCCATTTTAATAAGTCGAGAGATCAAGTCGTTTGTCTTGGAACTGATCAGCATCCTATATATTGGCGAACCATTGTTCCATTAGCATCCAGACGTGACATGGAATTGGGTGATTTCGCCTATGTGGAATCCAAAGGTCTGAAGGGAAATCTCCAATTAGCAGATATGAAGGATATGAAGGCTTTTAGGAAACAGGCAGATAAAGACATTGTAGCCATCGGATTTCCATTGAATGATAACCAAGAAGAAGGTATTTGCGCAAAGGCATTTGGTAATAGTCAGAATGTGGAGTTGGTAAAGAATGATAGCGAAATAGCAGGTTGTATACAAATGTCGGCACCTATCAATCCTGGCAATTCTGGAGGTCCCGTCTTGGCAAAAATTCAAGATAGAATTTTAGTGATAGGAATCGTTTCTAAGGCGGACGGACAAGCAACACAAGGTACATTTTGGGCAGTTCCTTCTACAGAAATTGTTTCTTTGAAGCAACGTGGAGGAAATATTATTGATACTTTAATATTTAGAAGATGATTTGTTTGGATGAGATAGTCGGCTATATGACAGAAAATTCCATATGGCATCTGATGGATTTCCTGTTGAGAGCAAGGTTCGACAAAACACCTGCTCATTTGAATCCTTATATGATAGGAGTAGATCATGATGAGTTCTGCTTTTTAGAGAAAAATGTAGAAAAATCAAATGTAGAGGAAAGCGAATATGTTTGGCAAATCGGGCATCTTGCCTTTTATGCATTGATGGGAATGCCAGCCTTTGGTGCAGATGATGATAGAACCCAGACACCGCAAACGGAAGTTCCTTATATAGGTGTCTCTCATTGTAGCGAAACTTTGAGCAGTCTGATTCATAGATGTCTTCTTTTCGAGTCCTCAAGAAGACCCAAACTGTCTGATTTGCAACAATATATTGCAGACAACATGAATAAAAAACTATTTCCAAAGAAAAAGATAACCACTGCGAGGGGTAAGAACTATTCTGATTCTTTGGTCAACTTTTGGCCAGAGGAGATGGTTACAGTCATAGTTTTGATATTGATGATGGTATGTCCCAATATTGCTTATGCCCAAACCGATGTACCCAAGGAAATGGTCACTATTATAAATAGGTGTAAATCTTTGCGTACTTCAGCAAATGCTAATAAAGTGTCTCGTGAATTCCTTTTTGACAAACAATGGACTCTCATGGATGAAATTGATATAGATAGGCATGGCGAATGTACTGTAAAAGATAGGGTGACGATGTTCGGGATTAATGACATGGGATACCGCATTGCTAAAAGACAAAATGGCGTAACCAATATGGGTGGCAGATTCCGTAATGGGCAAGATGAGCGGTATAAGTTTTCTTTTATTGAGATTACGATTAAGAAGAATATGTCTGTGAGCTATGAGATAACGGGGCGACAGGGATTGCAACAGTTTGCAGTTCTGCCTTATCATAATACATCGTTATTTACAGTTTCAGTAACTAAAGGAGGAAAAATATTTGGTAAAGCTTCTATGAGGGATGGGACTTGCTTTGTACAACTCGACAAAAAGGTATCAAAGAGTGATAGTTTTAAGCTGTCGATACAAAACAAGACTGGTAAAAATATGGCTTTTGTAATCGTTAATTACAATCCTGGAAAATGAAAGGTATGATGAGTAAAGTTCTTCTTCTGTTTGCTTTGTTGTCTTTTTCCCCCTTTGTAGGGAAGGCACAAGAACATTTTTTCTCTAATCAGGTGGTAGATGATTATTTCATGGCGTACGACCTGAATGAGAAAAAGGAATATATCAAAGCCTTTGATGTACTAAAAAAGGTGGAAATGGAGATGGACAATAGTTTGTCGCAGAAAGGTATAACTGTAACCGATCTTCATGAAGATGATTTTTTGATGCCATATTGGGCTGTAAAGAAAAGTCTGGGAGAGGTGGCTTATAAGTTAGGACTATATAAGGAAATGGATGCTTGTTGCAAAGGTCTGATGGATATATTCGGCAAACATGTTTTTAAAGAACAAGCTAACTATAATACTTGTCTTGCCGATTTATATAGGATTGCAGGTAATTCTTGTTTTTTGCAAGGAATATATCAGGAGGCAGAGGCATATCTAAAAATGGCTTTGCCAATGAAGTCTGCAGATTTTGATTTTGCTGATGCATTACGAGATGACTTGGCTCAAATATACTATCAGCAGGGTAGGTATTCGGAAGCTATCACTCAGCTCGATTCTATTTTGGCTGGACCTCGATATAAGGAGAATGCACGAGTGAGAGGTATGGAATCTCTTCGCCAAGAGATTATGTCGCAACGGGCTTTATGCTTAGCTCGTAACGGGAAATATAACGAAGCCTATGAAATCATGCAATCCATATTGGGTTATTTCAAACAGCATCGTGACGACAAAAGAAGAGCAGAAGCATTGCGCAAAACAGCTAAGATTCTCATGTTGAAGTATGATGGGACAGGAATTTATACCCCTCAGGCTTTACGATATTATAAGGAATATCTCGCTTTGTCCAAAAAGTTTATTGATCAGAATTTTGTCCGCATGTCAGCTTCCGAAAGAGAACAGTATTGGTTGGCAGAGCAACCTTTTGCCACAGACTGTTATCGTCTGGAAGGCAGGGATGCAAGTTTTCTCTATGATGTAGCCTTGTTCAGCAAAGCTATTCTACTGCAAATGAATAGGCAATTTAAACCAGACATGAGTCTATCGAATAGAAAACAAACTCTTTCTTCCATTCGAACTACTTGGCTGGATGTGAAAAGAGCTATGCCGCGAGGTTCATCGGCCATAGAGTTTATCACTTATGAAAAGAGAGGAGAAATTTATATAGGTGCTTTAGTGATTAACAAAGAGAGCAAGAGCCCTGTATTTGTAGAGATTGTTTCATATGATTCCTTATTTAATTATCCCTTGGAGAATGGTATTACCTTAGGAGAAGCTTTATCTTCCAATGAGTCAGAGATGAAGAACCTGATTTATCGGAATTTGAATTTGAGGAATTTAATATGGAATCGTAAATTAATAAATGTAATAGGGCAGTCTAAGTCTATATATTTCGCAGCAGATGATTTATTGCATCTCCTTGCAATAGAATATCTTTTACCGGAAAAGTTGGAAAGGAAATCATTTTATAGAATGACTTCCACCAGGTTGTTGGCAGAGCGTTCACACAAACAAAAAATTAGCAACGTTCTATTTTGTGGTGGTGTGAACTATGAGTCGAAAGAAAAAGAAGAAGAAGGAAAGAATAATGATAAGGTAGCATATTACAGAATGTCGCATGAGATTATGGGTCTTCCTTATTTGTCCGGTTCACTAACAGAGGTTGATAGCATTTCTATTTACAGGAACAATCCAAAGGATAGTATTTTGGTTGGAATGCAAGCTTCTGAGGGAGTTTTGCGAAATCTCTTAGGGAAATATTCTGTCATTCATCTGGCAACACATGGATATTTGTCAAATTCTACATCCTATGCTTCTGACTTGATACCAGCATCAGCAGACGAACAGTTATCTAATAGTTGCTTATTTTTGGCAGGAGCGGAAAGTTGCATGAGCAATAGTTGTTTCAGTCCTGATAATTATGACGGCATCTTGTCTGCAAGAGAGTTGGCAGATCAAGACTTGTCTCATGTTAGTCTTGTTGTCTTGTCTGCCTGTCAGTCGGGCTTAGGATATATTTGTACAGATGGTGTGTATGGACTTCAGCGCGGATTGAAAACTGCAGGTGTGAAAGCCATCATTGCAAGTTTGTGGAGTGTTGATGATCAGGCTACTATGTTGTTGATGAGAAAAATGTATGAATATCTTGGTCAGGGAAATCCACTGCATGAAGCTTTTTCCAAGGCGAGATTGTATCTGAAAACGGCAACGATAGAAGAACGTTATCGCCGTTCTCAACTTCCTGACCTTATTGTTGAGAAGAATTTTGATGATCCTATGTATTCTGATGCCTTTATCTTGATAGATGGCAATGAATGAGAAGGACGAATATAAAGATATAGTTAACGTAAGTATAAACATAAATGATATAAAAAGATGAAGAAGCAAGTTGTTTTATTGCTGTTGTTATTAATTTGCAGTTTTCGTTCTTTTGCTCAAGGGCCGATGATGGGTGTACAACCTAAAGATGGCATGATGGGTAATTTGCAAAATATGCAGATGGATAATTTTGAGGTGAATGTCAACCAAATGGATGATGATACCAGAAAGAAACTGAATCAAGTAGCTGCTATCTATCGTTCAAAAAGCAGAGGCGCATTCACAGATATAAGTAAGTCTATGCTGTACGGAGGCGTTTCTTCCGTTTTCACTGTCATTAGCAATGAGATCATATCGTTGACAAAGATACGCTCACAGCAAAAGAAAAAGTGGATGGAAATGAGGCAAAATGAGTGTTTGTTTATAGATAGTTTGCAGTCTTCTAAAGGACAGAGCGATTTCTATAGGAAGCCATCCGTTCATGGTGCCTTGGATCCAAGCGATATGAATTTTGATGGAATCACTTTTCGAGCCAGCCGTAATGGAAATGAGATTCTCAAGATGGTGTGTCATATTGATACCACCAAGTTCTCCCATTTATTCTTGCATAGCAAGTTTTATTTAGTATTGGATAGTGTCGTGTTTCATCCATACCAGTCGTATCTGCCAAATTTGTCTGCCAATCGCATAAGGGGTGTTGACTCAAAAAGTTCTAAGGAACAGATTGACTATTGGAATATGATCAGCAAATTTAGTTTCTCCGAGCAGCAATCTCCTACCATCAATATTCGCATGGACTTCTCTTCATCATGGATTAATGAGGCAGTACAGGTTTATCAAGATGTGAAGTTGGGTTCTTTCAGTGTAAATATTCCTATCAATGAGATGGATTTGGGAAAGGATTCCGTCTATGTTTATAGTCGCCAGGAGGCTTTGATGAAGCATAAACAGTTGATAGATATTACGGGCGACTGTTTTGTGATTCCTCGTTCTTATATGCCTGTAGCTGCCAACAATCCTTCTTGGGGTACTGGTGAATATAAGATGAAAGTAGTGATGAGCGAGCGATGCCAATATAACCCTACTAAAGGCCGTTCCAGCAATTGGCACAAAGACTACAAGCAGCTGGTTAGGTTGCAGAATCATGGTAAAGCCAAAAACGAATACATGATGAATGTTGTCTCCTCTTTTAAGGAGAGCAAGGATAATATCATCAAAGCAACCTATACACCATTGATTAATAGCCTGCAAAACTCTTTAGGATTGAATGCGACGGGTAGCTCAGCTGGTAAGATTGGAGGAATACAAGGCGCAGGAAAAACTGGAAGTGCAACTGGGCAACTTCCACAAGGAGCAGGGCAAGGTATGCCAAAGAAACCATAGAAGGCAAAATTCAGACTAAAGCGATTTCTTATGAAAAAAGTAAAATATGTTCTTGTATTTTTCTTAAGTATGCTAATGACTAATGGGCTATTGGCTCAAGATGTCTCATATTGGCAAACGAAAGGAGACAGTTTGTTTAATGAGGGGAATAAACTGATTAGAGATAATCATAAAGAGGAGGCGATAAAAGCATTTAAGAAAGGACTTGATTGTTTCCGATATATAAATCAGGGAAATAATATTTACTATGCTTTAGGAGAATTTTCTGTAGGTGCCCTTTTGGCAGAATTAGATAAAGATCGTGAGGCGGCACCTTTTTTGGAACAGGCTTATCACCGCTATTCCCAACTCATGCCTATAGCTGATGTATTCACATGTAAAATGTTGTATAATCTAGTGGATAATTATAATAAAACCAATCATAATGAAAAGGCATTGGATATGCTGAAGGTTATGCTTGCTAAGATACAACGTTTTCATCATATAAACTCTGAGGAATATCTAGGCGCTTTGGAATTGGCAGGACGGATATATTTTAAAAATTCTTTATATGCGCAAGCCAAAGAAACCTATGAAAAGTATTTAAAAATTTCAATCAATTATGATATGTTTAAAGATTCATTATTTGTTGATTGTAATGCTTTTACACAATTGGCTGAATGCGAAAATGTGTTGGGTAATTATCAGAATGCTGAAGAATATTTTGCAATAGCTGATTCTCTGTTTACTAATTTTAGTCAACAAGGAAAATACAAGTACATACATTTTCTTTTGTTGAATAAGCGTGGTAATAATCTGATTATGTTAGGCGAAAGAGAGCTTGCTATGGAGTGTTTTGAAAGAGCTGCCCAAATTGAGACAGGAAAGAATGACGAAAGGAGCAAGTTGATTACCATGAACAATCAGGCATGCTTACTTTTGAAAGAAGGTAGTCAGGAGGCTTACGAACAAGCTTATCAAATATTCCTGTTGATATGTCAAGAGTACGAAAAGTTAGGATTGGAAAAGTCTCAAATGTATGGCACAAGTAAGACCAATTGTGCCTTTTGTGAAATGAATTTGGGAAAAGGAACAGAAGGGCTCAAGTCTATCAATGAAGGAATTGCCATATTAGAGTCTTTAGGAAAGACCAAAGATCTCAATTATTTTGTTGCGCTCATAACCAGAATTGGATTATTGGGAATGACAGACGATCTTCATAATATAGAAAAGTATAGTCTCCAGTTGTCTGATTATGTTTCAGGTCAATTGCATGATGTCTTTCCATACTTGACAGAGAAAAATAGAAGTGCATTTTTTGAAAAACTTACAAGTTGGGGTACCTTTCTCCTTCCTACTCTGGCAGAAGAATATAAGACACCAGTATTGCTGAAGGCTTTGTATAATAGTATCTTGCAAACACGTGGAATTTTGCTGAATAGCACATTGAATATTGATCGTATATTGCGGCAAAGTTCAAATGATGAATATAAATCTCTCTATAATCAATACATGGAAGCTAAGAAAAGGAAGATAGATTATGCAATACAAGAAAAATTGGAAAGGAAGATTCTGGAGATATTGCCGTCACAAGGTGATTTTCTGAAAGATATGAGTATCAATGTTGATAGTGTCCGGGAACATCTTGGTTACAGAGACATTGCTGTGGAATTTCTTGCTGTAGAAAATGTAGATGATGAAGATTCCTGCTATTATGCTTTGACACTGAAACATAATGATTCTATCCCTCATATATATAAAATATGTTCCAATATAGAACTTCGGGATATTTGCCAGCAACCTCTTGGAACTCTTTATAATAAGGTGTGGGGTACTCTGAGTAATGAACTGCAAGGAGTTTCTAATGTTTATTTTGCTGTAGATGGTGATTTCCATAAGATTCCGATTGAATACTATCCTGATTATGAAGGAAAGAGCCTGTTTGATAAAAAACAATGTTTTCGTCTGTCTTCTACACGAGAAATTGTCAAGCAAAAAACTGTTCATCCACAAAAAATAAAAGATGTGGTTATCTATGGAGATATTGACTATGATTATTGTGAGAACGTGGAAGATAGTGTTGCTTATCAAGAGCTGGAAGTCATAACAGAAGATAGTATCAGTACGGAAAGGGGTGCTTTGGACATTTTTCTGCCATTGAAAGGCACTAAGTATGAAATGGAGCAGATTTCTTCACTTCTTCAAAAGCAGGGCGTATTTCCAGTTTGCTATAAAAAGGAAATAGCTACAGAGGAATCTGTGAAAGCTCTAAGTTATCATAGTCCAACGTGGCTTCATTTTGGAACTCATGGCTTTTATTCACCTGAGCCATTAGGAGTTGATGAAAATGATGATGAGCTTTCCTATCAGAGTACTGAAGAATATGTGTTGTCAAAGTCTGCCTTGGTTTTTACAGGCGCAAACAATACGTTGTTGGAGGGGAATCCTGATAGTAATCGTGATGGATTCCTAACTGCATACGAAATGTCAACATTAGATTTGTCAAAAACCGACATGTTGGTCATGTCTGCCTGTGAGTCTGGACTTGGGGATATTGGAAGTGAAGGCGTGTTTGGTTTGCAGAGAGGAGTGAAAAAAGCTGGCGCTAATAGCATATTAATGACTCTCAACAGAGTGAATGACCATGCCACGACTTTGTTTATGGTGCGTTTTTATCAAGGATTGATAGATGGTCTCTCTAAAAATAGAGCTTTATTGGAAGCTCAAAAGTATTTGAAAAATGCTGAGGGCGGAAAATGGAATGATATGAAATATTGGGCTTCTTTCGTTTTGCTTGATGGTTTGAATTAAAAAATAATAATTATGAGGAAATTGTTTGTTATTTGGCTATTTTTGTTAGCTTGCGTCACAAGTTCCTACTCACAGGACGTTAGTAGGGAAGAGTTTGAAAATATAATTATTGGGATTAATTCTCAATTACCGATGTCAATGGGACCAACAATGACATGGGAGTCAATGTCTATGAATGACAAAGTGGTTTTTTGCAAGTTTCAAATTAATGACATTGGTAATACTTTGTCAAAAATGCAATTATCCGAAGAACAATTGAAAAATAATATTAAGATGATGTTAGCAGGTTCGGATGATACAAAAAAACTATTTCAGACAATTGCGGAACTAGGTTTGAATTTTCATGTATCCATGGTCAGCGAGAATACAGGGGATTCCAGAGAAGTCATATTTACCCCTGCTGAGCTAAGAGAGTGTGTGGAGTCTGGCGTTTCTTTGGATGTTAAGGTCAATATGATATTGGAGGCGACTAAGCCTCAATTACCCGTGACACTTATGGCTGGAATGACCATCATAAATATGCAAAAGCAAGATGGCTTTATAGTTACAGTTATCGAAGTTGATGAAAACCAATATAATCTGGCAGGCTTTCAAAGTAAAAAGGCTTTGGAAGGCATCGAGAATTATGCCAATACAGACATGGCGACCCAATACCAGTGGCAACTTTTTGCAGAAGCGGGTTTGGGGGTTCGTTATACCTATATCGGTAGCATATCTAAGAAATCCATCAACCTAGACATACCTAATCAGCGTTTGAAAGAATTATTGAAAGAGGAAGATGAGTAATAAGTACGACATATTTATCAGTTATAGGAGAAAGGATGCTGGTGACAAAGCCGAGCATTTGAAAGACTTGTTGGAACCTTATTATAAAGGTAGAATAAGCTTTGATAGAGAAAACCTTACAGGAAAATTTAATGTTCAACTTATTGAACGAATAGATCATGTAAAGGACTTTTTGCTTGTTATTGGCAAAAACTCTCTCTGTTATAATAATGAAGACAAAAGCAAAGAATCTATTGCATTTTATAATGAGCTAACAAGTCTGTCGCAAGATGCTTTCGCTAGGCGAATCAATGAGCTGGGACCAGATGCCAATATTGATTATGTGCGCATAGAGATTGGTCGTGCTTTGAGGAGACATGATTTACATATTATTCCTGTCGTTCCCGAGCGTTCTCAGGATTTTAATTTTGCAGCTATAGACCTTCCATCTGATATGGCAGGGATAAAGGCATACGAAGCTGTATTCTATAGTGAAAGCCCTGATGCACTTTTTAAAGATGTAGTGCCTAAGGTTAGAAAACATTTAAAAAGCAAGCCTGACTTTATCTATAAAAAGATTTGTTTTGCTGTAATCTTGTTTCTATTTATAATTTCATTTGTTGGTATGAGTGGTTGGTTTTATTATCAACAAGTCCAAGTGGAACATTCACGAGTTGCTTTAATCGACTCGTTAGATATGAAGTACAAGAATTTCAACCCAAACTTCAATCCTAATATTTCAATAGAAAAGTTACATGCAGTCCAAGACATCTTGGAAAAGATGGAATTTGTTGAAGGGGGAAGTTTTATGATGGGACCTTCTTTACTGTCTAATGGAACTTATAGTGAAGACGTCGAAGAAGATTTGGAAACTCCACCTATCAAGCAAACGGTAACATCATTCTATATGGGAAGGTATGAAGTGACGACATTTCAATGGTGTAAAATCATGGAAGAAGATTTTGATGAAAAAGATGCATTGCTTCCAAAGACCAATATATCGCTTTCTGAATGCCAAGCTTTTTGCGATTCTCTTTATAATCTAACGGGAATTCGTTTTTGTGTACCAACGGAATCTGAGTGGGAGTATGCTGCACGTGGTGGGAATATGCCTGAAGGTACAATCTATGCTGGGAGCAACAACATCAAAGAGGTAGCTTGGTACAAAGAAAATTCATCTGTTAAGCCCTATATTTGTGATGCAACCAATAGTGGAATGCATTGCAATTCTTGCAATTTGTTTGACATGAGTGGAAATGTAAGTGAATGGTGTTTGTGGACAGACTCTATCCATCGCTTATACAAGGATATGGCAACTCAAAAAGTCACAATTTCTGATGTTATCTATAATAAAAACAACAGTATTATACGTGGTGGTAACTATATGAGTGAACCTTATGAACTGACCGTTTTTCACAGAGAAGTTTCTGACAAAAATCAGAAATCACCTAATATTGGATTAAGAATCATTATCAAAAAGTAATAAGTATGAAAAAGTTAGTAATTTTTTTCTTCGTTGCATTATGTGTTATCTCTACCAATGCACAACAAAAATTAAGTGCGCAAAGTCAAAAGCTATACGATGCATGTTGGGCACTTCGTACTGCAATTTCTGCAGGAAATACATCAAGTCTTAAAAGTGCCAATGCTGCATTCAAAGCTTGTAAGGCTGGTGATTTCAGTTCTCTCAGAGTTACATCTACCAAAACAAAATCTTTAAATGGGTATTTTGTTTGGGATGAAGAATTTGTTGATGAACTTATTGCTGGTCGTGATGTTCGTAAGTTTGCGCAAAAGTATTCTGACAATCGTGCGGTACGAGGAACAGGAACAAATGGCTTGTTTACGAAAACTTTGGTTGTAGCAAAGAAAAGCAGTTTAAAGTTTTCTTTCCCTTCTAGAGGTTTGGAAGAATTGTCTGTTATTTCTGAACCAGGAGGCAAACTTACTCTTCGTATCTATGATAAGAGAGCAAAGAGGTGGTATAATGATACAGAGGATGTAAAGAGAGGCAGAGCTGCCCGCACAAAAATCATCAAGCTACCACAAGATGTAGTCTCTACATTGGAAGTGGAAGTTATCAATTGTGGAAATAATGATGTAAGTTTTGTGGTAATTAGTAATTAAAAGATGAAGCGCTATTTTGTAATTTTGATATCTTTTGTATTCTTTGCAACAGTGTCTGTAGCTGAGAATAAAGAAGACAACCTTGTTATTGAATTTTTAACTATACAGCAATGTATAATTAAAAATGAGATTGGTATGGCTCGACAAATGCTTGACAAAATTAAAATCAAAGCAACAAACTCTGATAATTGGCATGATAAATATGAATACTATAGAACTTTGGGAGATATCTACGCTTTTTATGATAATAAAACCGAAGAAGCAATTGATAATTTTATAAATGCCTTAAAAGCCTATCCGCCTAACGCCTTTCTTGATCAAGAATACCTTGGAACAACATATGATTTATGCTGCCTTTTTGAGCAAACGCAACAATGTTATATTGGCGAAAAGTATGCAGCACATGCACTTGTTAGAGCTCAAGCTGTTGTTGATAGTTGTTTTTTCTCCTCTGGTTTATTTTCGTATTTGGCAAAATCTTATGAAAACCGTGGAGATACAATTATGCCACTTCGGTTTCATTTAAAAGCTCAAGAACTTAGTATTCGGTACAATATACTAACAAGTGAACCTGATTCTGTTGAGATATACAATGAGCGATTAAACAATATGTTGAGATTGCTTCATTATAGTAAGAAAGATTTCTCCGATACCGATCCTTCCTATTTAAGAATTCTTAGTGACTATTATGTATGGGTGTCTAGGGCAGGTAATTTGCCGGAAGCAATTTGGCTTGGTGAATATATAATGAAAAATGCCCAAAAATATTCTATTGATGAAGATATATGTCTTTACAATACGTATTATTATCTTTTGTACAATTATGCGGTTTATGGTAAAATAAATGAATTACAGAATCTATATCATCACGCAGTTAAATACTATTCTTTATATCCAGATAAAACCATAACAGAATCTATTCTTTGTCTGGGAATTGCAAATGGATTTATGGAAAGTTCTCGCTTTAAAGAAGCTTTGGAATATTTGAAAATCGCCAAACTAAAAAATAACAAAAAGTTATATCCTCAGATAGAAATGAAAATCAACCATTTTATAAACGAATGTAAGGAGGAATTATGAAAGTATTATTTTTTTTGTTAACAGTGTTCTGCTGTATAGATATCAATGCACAGGAAAATGATAGTGAAGAGGAATTGCGAAAAGCTGTAGACACAGGTTTTCATAATTATGTGTATTCTATGGAACACAATTATGATTCCATAGACAAAGCTACAATTTATTTTGAGCAATATGTTACTGCTCTAAGACAAAATGAAACAATGAACTTTGCCGAAAGAGCGTTTGATTCTTGGAAAGTTCTTAGATGGTTATCTCAAATTTATTGTTATACAGGTAGTTGTAAAGAAAAAGAACTACTTACTTTTATTTTTGACTATTATGGTAAACATATGCCGAGAGCTACAGAGTCCCTTTTCTATGCTGTAGAGCCTGCATTTGAGTATTATAATAGTCGTGGAGAATTGCCTGCATTTGAAGAATTATGTCTAAAGCTCACAAAAGCAGTGGAAAAAAGTGAGAAATATGATTTTTTTCTTTCAATTTGTAAGTATTTTCAATCAATAGCTTTTATTAAAAAAAATGAGACAACACAAGGTCTGGCCTTGCTGAAAAAAGCGTTGGATCTTTCCCACAAAGAAGAATTGAATTACAGAGGAACCTTCATACATAAATACTATTTGTTGATAAGTAACAGTATAGTTCAAGGTTATACATTTCAAGGGAATTATAAAGAAGCTATAGCAACAATCAATAAGATAGAGGAAAATGTCAAAGATGCATATACTGTAAAAAGTCAGCAATATTTACTTTTAGAAGGGACGAAACTTGAATTGTGTGTAAAAAATGGACTTTTTCTGGAAGCGAAGAATTTAGTAGTAGAGTTGGACAGCTTATGCAAGACTCCTAATGCTTGGGACAGATCTTTTATAGATAATTATCAAAGTGTTATTAATAACTTTAAGGTTCAATTAAAAATAGATAATGTCTCAAGCGAAACGCAATCTGCCGAAAATGAAGAAAAATATCAGCAGATATATTCTGAGCTTGTTGTTGGAAATTGCGCAAATGCAAATCGTTTGTTTCAAAATGCAGTACTTCCATACGAAAGGAATCTCAATAACTATAATCTTTCCGAATATTGTGATCTTGTGGCAAATTATGCAGAAATGCTGACTTCTACACATAATTATCAGTTTGCAATTTCGTATTTAACCCGAGCGGATAGCCTTGTGACGTGTATGTCAAAAGTTGATTTGTATGCCTCAAGAATATTTAAAGAAAAATTAGGAATGGTGTATTATGCATCTAAAAATAATATGCTTGCTATAAAATACCTAAATGAAGCAAAAAAAATGTATGAATTAGCTGGAGATCATAGCTTGAAGTATTATAACTGTCTTGGAGAATTAATAGATGTGTATTTAGATTTTGGTGATTATGCTTACGGAAAGTTGTTAGTTGATGAATTTAGTGACAGGGTTATTGAAACTTTAGGTTCTGATGAGTTTTCTTTATACAGAAACCTGCTTCAAGGAATTATAGGGGGAATTTATGCTAGGTTAGGATATAAATTTGAAGCACAAAAGATACTTGAAAAGGTGTATAGTGACAATTCTGTAAGTCATATAGGCAATCAATGGGATAAAGTGCGAAGAATCTTGGGGCTTTCTTACATACAAGATAATAATTTAGAAAAAGGAATTGAGTTGTTTAAAACAACTCTTCGGATAGGAAAAGACGAAGTTGAAAAAGAATTGGCGTTAAAAATACTTGTTGGTTGTTGTGGTATGCAGAAAAACAAAAAAGGAATTTCTTATCTTAAAGAGTACAATCATAAAAAACATGAAACAATAAAAAGAGTTTGTAGTTCTTCTAATAAGATTAATTTAGAAAATTTGTGGGAGGATTGTAAAGAAGATTTGATGTACATGAATAATTATCTGCTTAAAGTGTTTGAACAATCACCAGAAATCTCTCAGTTAGCATATGATAATGCATTGTTTGTGAAGCAAAATTTATCAGACGAGTCTCTACAAGAGTACTCTTGGAAGAATATACAAGATAGTCTTAGCGAACATGATGTTGCATTAGAATTCATTGTTACATCTGAAAAATTTTATGAAAGGAACTCGCTTAGATATGGAGTTTTATTAATAAGGAAAGAGAGTCAAAGTCCTATATATATAGATTTATGTGACACTGAAAATATTGATAGTCTTTTCCGTAACATAATTCATACGGATAAAGATTTTATTAATAACATATATTCAACAAAAAATAACGGCATTTATAACCTTATATTTAAAAAATTAGAGCCTTACTTAAAAAAGAATGATGTTATTTATTATTCCCCTGTAGGATTTCTTTGTTTTATAAATTTTGAATTGTTAGGAGATGGTAAGCATAGATTAAATGAAAGCTATACTTTGCATCAAGTTTCCTCTACGGCTGTTATAAATGATTTAAAGAAAAAGCAGTTTAACTGCAATGGAAAATTTGCAATATATGGTGGCGTCAGTTATGATGAAAGTATGGACGAATTTGTCCAAGCTGCCAATACATATAAAATTTATGAAGGCCAAACAAATGAGATGCTGCAAAAACTTTTAGAAAATGAGCCTAATAATCGAGGTGCAGTAGTAGGTTTTTTACAAGGTAGTTTGAATGAAGTTTTATATATAGAAGATTTATTGAAAAAAAATGCCAAACAAGTTAAGCTATTTGTTGGAAGTCATGCTAATGAGGAGTCTTTAAAGGCTTTTAGTGGTAATCCTCCGCAGGTCTTGCATATTAGTACACATGGCTTTCTTCTTTCTACAACGGACGATCAGCGTCATCATAGGAATTTGTTAGAGAATATAGAAACGATAGGTTATGAAAGAGAAACTTCACTTTTGCATAGCGGGTTATTGTTGGCTGGAGCAGAAAAGGCCTGGAGAGGTGAAACAATTCCAAAAGGCTTAGAAGATGGTATCGTGAGTGCTTTTGAATTATCGCAGCTAAATTTAAAAGGGTGCGACTTGGTGGTACTTTCTGCCTGTGAAACAGGGCTTGGATTTGTTAATCCTTTTTGTGGGGAAATAGGATTGAAACAAGCCTTAAAACAAGCAGGTGTAGGTACGATTGTTTTTAGTCTATGGCAAATTCCTGATGATGCTTCAGCTATGCTTATGCAAAGTTTTTACAATTTCATTATACAAGGAATTCATCCAAGACTTGCTCTTAAAAAGGCACAGAGTAATATTTCAAAGGTTTATAAACAACCATATTTTTGGGCAGGATTTTCCATAATAGATTAGATTATGAAAATAAATAGAGTTTTTTTTACGATTATAATGCTATGGTATGCAAACTGCTCCTTTGCACAATCATTCCATGACATGTTACTTGAAAATGTAAAGGGATCAGTCAAGTCTATAACATACAAAAGAAGTGAAGGAAGTGAATATGTGACATTCGCTAAAGATGGCAAAATAGGAAAAAAAGATATTTTCTGTCCCGTTTATAATAAGGATGGATATCTGATAAAATGTAAATCTTTATTGTTGGGACATATTGGAGAAACAACGTTTATTTATAAAAATAATAATGTTGAAATAAGTAGAACTGAGATAGGTGGAGGTTTATTCACTATACATTATATATACAATACAGATGGAACGGTATATCAAGAAGTTCAGAGCTTAGAAAAAGGAAATATTAAACAAACTGCTATATATACATTTAAATATCATAAATTTGATAGTCATGGAAATTGGAATACCCGTACGGTTTATTGTGGTGAAAACAGTTTTTTTGATCATAGGGTGATGACCTATTGGAAGTAGTTTTTAAGGACGATTATAATATACAGTAATGACAATATACCAACAACTTCATCATGCTATTCTTGGACACCAAGAATTGTTAATATTGCCATTGGCAACATCAGATAACGATGTTTACATGGCTATTCGTCAAATAATGAGGGATAACCCTGATATATTTTGGTTCTCTCACATTTGGAATTATAATGAAGATGCTAGAATGCTCAGGCTACACTATACTATCAATAAAGAGCGGACTAAAAAAGTTAAAAGGCAAATTGAAAATGTGATTCTTAATGAGTTTCACATTTTAGACGTGCAGAGGCTTACACAAGAAGAACAAGTCATGTATGTCTATAAATGGTTGGCTCTTTATTGTAACTATAATATTTATTCTGCCTTCAACCAAACGATATATAGTGTTTTTGTATATCGTAATTCGGTGTGTACTGGATACGCCAAAGCAGCTCAATATTTATTTAAGCTATTAGGTATAGAAAGTCAACTTGTTTTTGGTAAGTTGAAAAATAGTGAGCGTTTGAGTCGTCACTGTTGGCTTATGGTAAAGTTGGAAGGAAAATGGTATCATTTAGACCCGACTTTGGCTGTGCCAAAAAACTGCAAAATTCTTGTAAGTACAGGAGTCACCCCTATTATAGGGGCCGATGGATTAAATTATAATTATTTTTGTGTAGATTCTAATACGATAAAAGAATCCAAAGAGCCACAATATGAAAGCAAAGAATTTATTGAAGATGAAGTAGGTTTACCTATATGTTCTTCGCACATAAATTATTCAAAATTGCAGTATCTTCATATACCATTGAATGAAAATGAAGGAGTTGGTCATGTTTTAACTAATGTTGGAACATCTGCTGATGTTTATACTTGGAATCAAAAAAATACGGTTCAAAAAGTAGTCAAAGTTTTCCGAAAAACAATACCGCAAGAGGGGATAAATCATGAATTCCACATCATGCAAGAATTGGTGCATTTGCCTAATGTATTGAAGGTTGATAGTTTAACAGAGGATAAACGTGGAATTATAATGGAACAAGCTACACCTCTTTCAGACTTGTTGTCTTGTCATTATTATCAATTGACTCTTTCTAAATTTAGTCAATTTCTCCTGGATCTGATAGATGGAGTGCAAGGATGTCTTAATCATGGGATACTTTATCGGGATATACATCTTAATAATATATATAGGGATAGCAAGGGTAGGTATAAGTTAGGAGATTTTGGCAGTAGTATTTGGATGAATCAAATTAATGATGGGGTTATTGGAATTGGTAGCAAGTGGTATATGGCTCCAGAAACTTACAAAAGACAAGAGTTTTCGGAGTCATCTGCTATATATGGAATTGCCATGGTTGCCTATTTTATGCTAAATAATCTTTTACCACCTTTTTGGCAAAAATATGGAAAGGTATCTTTGGATTATCGTATCAATGGTGGAGATATTCCGCTTCCTGTTCTATTGCAAACTTCGGATAATGTAACAGAACAAAAATTAGGAGAAGTTATTCTTCAAGCATTAAGTTATGATCCTTCTGTTCGTTTTGGGCAATCTTTACAATGTTTCAGAAATGCAATTGAGGATTTGAACATCATTTCACAAGAAGTAGAAACTATATTATTCAAAGGCGACACTTTTGAAAAAATGGATATGTTTCCTAAGACAATAAAAAGAACTTCTTTAAAGCGTAATTTCGAAAATCTGGGAGCAACTCATCATGAAATTAATTTTGAGTCAACTTGTTTGAATTCTGAAATTTTGGTCTCTAATGGAGAAGTAGAAGATAGGTTCGATGCCCCACAAGCAAAGAATAATTCTCGTATCAATGATTTTTCTGCAACAAATATTGGGGAGATTGAATTTGCAACTACCCTTGGGGCAAATTATGGATTGTCGCCAAATAAAAAAGAGACTTATGTTCCTCAACCTCATAATGTAAACTTAAAGAAGAACTCTTTTTGGAGTCGTTTGTTTGGAAGAAAAGAAAAGTTCCATGAAGATAATGTTTATAGTTCTGTTTTTGCTCCGGCAGAGATAAAACGTGGGAGTCATTTTGTTGTTCAGGTTTATTTGCACTTGATTGAAGAAACTGAAAAGGTTATGTCTCTTGCGATTGAATCGGATAAAAATTCAGAACGCCGTGACTATATACCTCTTTTAACCAAATTAAAACGAAATGATAAGGTTGATATTGAACTAAATATTTATGGAGAAAATATCTTGTATAATGAACGTAAGCAACTTGTTTGGCAAGGTAGTTTCACAAAATGTAGTTTTGATTATCTTGTGCCAAATAGTTTGGAGGTAGAAGAGTTAAGCTGTGAAGTCAATTTGTTTATCAATGGTAATATAGCGGGAGACATGCGCTTCTTGACTGCAATAGTCGATACTCAACCAACAATGCTAAATCCTCAAGTTATTGCTCGAACTTTTAATAAAATATTTATTTCATATGCCCATCAAGATATAGAGCAAGTGAAACATATCGCTCTCGCTTATAAAGCTCAAGGAGCGGATTACTTCTTTGATAAAGATAAACTGGCAGCAGGTGATATTTATGAAGAAGAGATTTTCAGATATATAGATAATGCAGACTTGTTTATTTTGTGTTGGTCGGCAAATGCTGCAAGAAGTGAATATGTGTGGAAAGAAACAGAACATGCTTTAATGCGAGCATATCCACAATTAAGTAGACAAGAAGCAACATTGAAAATTTATCCTATAAGCATCAAGCCTCGTGCTGCTTATCCGCAAAATATGATTGACATCTATAATTTCGAAGAAATATAACTTTTAAAATATTTGACTATGCACAAAATCATATTATCAATATTTGCTTTATCCCTTTCCCTCTCCCTCAACGCCCAGTCGGTTTCTGAGGCGCAAGCCCTCCATGACAAGGGTAAGCAATGTGTGAACGAAGGAAAGATAGTTGAAGGACGCGGATATACCAAGCAGGCCTTGGATATGCGCAAGAAATTGTTCGGTGAAGTAAATGAAGACTATATCACTTCGCTCAACAATTATGCTCTCAGCTTTGCATTGGAAAAAGATTATGCCAATGCTGTGAAATACCAAGAGCAGGCGATGACGCTTTGTGATAAACTAAAGGAAAAGCAAGGCAGACCGCATAAGATCTATGGGCTTTATGCGCTCAACATGGGACGCTTTTATTATCTGAGCGATAATATAGATGGGGCTGTCACATATTGGGAGAAGGCATTGCTTCATGTGGAGAAATTCAGTGAGATGTATGAAAATCTCCTGCAATGGCTTGCCATGATTTATAGTGACCGGAATGATAATAACAATCTTCAACGTATCATGGTATTGACGGAAGAGTATAACCAGCATGAACTTACCAAGGATTGTAATGAGCCGAAGCGCATGTTGGGCAGAGCCAACTATTATGCCTCTAAGGGCAACACAGCCAAGGCTAAGGAATGTTTTATGCAAGTGCTGTCTATGAACATGGATGATAAGGTGAAGGCGGAAGTATACGAAGCTTACGCCAAATTCTTGGCAAATACCAAGGACTGGGTTAGTGCAGGTGAATACGAAACGCTTTCCGCCAACCTCGTCAAGAAAACACAAGGAAAGAACGCAACTTATGCCAACCAACTCTACATGGCTGCCTTGTATTGTCATATTGGAAAGCAATATCAGCAAGCTATCGACAATTTTAATGCGGTCATCGAGTTTTATCAGTCTTCTGCAACAGGAGATACATCGTCTAAGAATGCATCTTTAAAGAAGATTGCTGATTGCCAAAAAGGTATCGGCAATGCGTATTCTGCCATGAAGGAATATGCTAAGGCTTGTGAGGCTTATAACCAGCAAATTGCTTATTATGAACGGTATGATAAAAACAGCGAGGATTATCCAAAAGCTATTCTTCGACTTGCCAAAGCCGAGAAATTCAACAAGGACTATGATGTTTCTATTGTCCATCATAAGCAAGCCATGCAACTATTCGACGAGAAAGGCATGGCGCAAGACTACACGGAGGCAGCATCCTCTCTGAAACTCTGTTATGTATATGCAGGAAAATCAGAGGAGGTGGATTACAAGGATGAAGCCATGCAGAAGGACAGAATTCAGAAATTGGACAACATCATTAAGGATGAGAAGAACAACCTGCAGATGACCCTTCAGTATTTGGGTAAGTTGACTTATGCCCGTTCACTTGCCACCATCGCAGGCTGCTATGCAATGAAGGAAGATTTCCCTAATGCAATCACTTACTATAAGCAATATATGGAAGCTATCAGGGAGGCCGTTCGTGAGGAGTTCCGTTTGCAAAGCGAAAGCGAGAGAATGCAGACCTGGCAAGAAGAAACCAATAATATCCAAGAACTCTTGGAATTGTTGACCATGATTCCGCAGGATAATTCCTCACTCTTCTCAGAGTTATCTGCCATTGCTTATGATGCTGCACTTCTTTCTAAAGGTATTCTCTTGAACTCGTCCATTGAATTTGAAAAGGTACTTACCCAACATGGCGACAAAAAGTTGAAGGAACTTTACGAGCAAACGAAGTCCATCTCAAACCAAATCTCCAATTTGCGCCAGAATGCCAAGAGCGACGCCGACTTGCAGAAAATACTAACATTGTCCCAAAAGAATCAAACACTCCAACTGCAGCTCTATAAGCAATGTGCGGAGTTCGCAGATTTCACTAATTATATCTCATATAACTGGAAAGATGTGCAAAAGCTGTTGGCTACTACCGATATAGCCATCGAGTTTGCTGCCATTAAGACAGGCGTATTGGATACCGAGAACTTTATGGAGGCGATTATTCTGACAAAAGATAGTAAAACTCCTGTAGCGATTCCTATATGTACTTTGGCAGAGGCAAAGGAAATGCTTGACGATGATCATATTTATGACTCCTCAGATAATCTCGTATGGGGTAAAATTAGAAAATATTTGTCCGGAAAGAAACGAATATTTTTCTCTGCCGATGACATTTTTAATAATATAGGTATAGAATATTTGGCATACGACGGAAAACCACTTGGCGAACAGATGGAGATCTATCGCCTCTCCACGACTAAAGAACTTTGCTATCATCATCAGCAAGTACAGGCAGGTAATGCTGTTCTATTTGGCGATATCAATTACAACGAAGATGCAATTAATTCCTCTGTAAAGCGTGATTTGGCGAAGCTGCGTGGTAATGGCGATGTAGGCATGTTCGGCAATTTGGATAATACTAAACGTGAGATTGATGAGATACAAAAAATACTTAAGAATGGAAATATTCAAAAAGTTGTGGAATTTTCTGATCTAAAAGCAAGCAAACAAGCTTTTTGTGGGTTGACTGATAAGAAACTGAACATCCTTCATATTGCCACTCATGGTGCATATAGGGTTCAAAAGGGTGTTACTGACCAGGAAGCAATGTCGAACAGTATCCTTGCTTTTGCTGGTGCCAATTTAGATGATACGGGTATCGTTACAGCTGCAGAAGTGGCAAAGATGAACCTAAGGGGGTGTGATCTTGTGGCTCTTTCGGCTTGTGAAACAGGATTAGGTAAGTTGGGTACAGATGGTGTCTTCGGCTTACAGCGTGGTTTTAAAAATGCAGGTGTCCATACCCTATTGATGAGTCTGAAGAATGTTTATGATGCTTCCACTGCCGAGCTTATGATAAGCTTCTACAGGTATCTCATGTCTGGTGTGAGCAAACGAGAGGCATTGAAAAAAGCGCAGCAGGATGTACGGGCTAAAGGATATAAAGATGCAAAGTATTGGGCATCGTTTATCTTGCTGGATGCTTTGGATTAAAAAACTTTGTGTTTGAACGATAGATTTCATGTTATCTCTCCTCTTTCATATAGTAATCAATAGAAAATGTGAACTATGAACAAGAACAATTACACCCCACATCCTATCGACACGAAAAGTGTTGGTTTACCCATGGAATTGCAAACTTTGGCAGAAGATATTGCCAAGAACGTGCATGAGGTATGGTCGGCAGGACGGATGAAGGATGGCTGGACGTATGGTGAAGAACGCAATGATGCAGAAAAGAAACATCCTTGTCTTGTCCCATATGAGGACTTGAGCGAGGAAGAAAAGGAATACGACCGTAATACGTCAATTGAAACAATCAAACTTATTTTGACGTTGGGATTTAAAATTTCTAAAGATTGACGAAACATTTTGAAGTTAAAAAGCAAGAATAAATGGATATCATGTATTCTTCTTTGTAATTATTTTCTTTCAAATTTTACCAAATTGTTTTTAGTCAATGTAGCACTTGAAAAATCAGAGTATTAAACACAAGTATATTATTAATTAATGATTATGAAACAAAAAATATTATGTTTTCTACTGATTTTTGGCTTTTAATAATAGGGTGTGCGTTTTTCTTTGGTTGTTCCTGGATATTCAGCAACTTTCAGAAGAGTTCTTACAAGCGTGAGATAAGAAACCGGCGTTCCTTTGTCTTGCTCGCCAAATTATTGGCGGAGGAAGAAAATTTAGCATGTGATACAAGGGGATGCAAAGAGGATGGTACTGGTGAAGTTTATCTGGCTTTACCAGAAGGTGTTGTCCGGGTGTTTTCTCATCGAGATGGTAAGTTTGCCATTTCGCTTCTGGGGGCTGTCCTCATTAATGATTTGCATGCTGATATGGCCCGTGAGTTCTGTAAGGAATTAAATGCCAATGAAAAGAGAATAAGGTATAGTGTCGGATTTGAGCCTGCTATCGCCAAGACGGGGTTTTCTATCACCTGCGATTTTGAAGACGAAGTGGATGAGGAAGCTGCGGAGTATTATATTCTTAGTTATGTTAAGACTTATTTTGGTCCCAAAAAGCAGGAACTTGAAACATTATGGAAAAGCAAGATTTCCTCGCAAGGGAAATAATTTCTAAGATACTGTTTTTCTGATAGAAATGAGGTTACTTCTGCCTCTATATGATCATAAATCCCAAAAGAAGGAAATGACAACTATTGATTAAATGTATTTGAATATGATTACTCATATAGGAAAATATTTAATGAAGGATGGGCAGATTTGTGATGTCGTATCCCATAAAGATCGGGTTCTGGGTGTCATCTTTGATGAAACTAATGAGCAAATCCGGTTTTTGCCAGTCTTTGATATCGACAGTTTTCAAAGTTATAGCCAGCAGGAAATCATCGATATTGCTGAAGCGTATGATCAGAAACATGGCAATAGGTATTTGCATTGGAGCATTCCTTCTTTGACTGACTGGAAATTGATTATATCCCGATTAGGAGAAACTCAGGTTCAGCATGGGGAAGAACTCAGCTTTAATGATCGGATGGAGGAGTGGGAGGAGTTTGATAGCGCCATTGCTATAAAGAATCTCAAGAAATTCGGTCTTTCTCCAGAGCTTACCTATTGGACTTGTTCGCAAGGTTATGATGACGAGGTGTTCCTCCTGGATCTTGAATCGGGAACCATTGAGGCTTATCCTGTATGGGATGATGGGGAGAAATACGATTATGCCTTACGACTTTATGGATGTTATAATCGCGGAAGAGATTTTTAATGAGCATGAAGCCAATAGCGTGTTAAAGATCATACGCTTCGCAAATATAAAGTGCAAATGACTTGTTTGCGACTCGTATCTCTGAAAGATAGAAATCTGGGCTTCGGATTTACGGGTGGTGTCTGACTTGTGCACTTTTGTGCTTCTCGGGGGCACAAAAGTGCTCTTATCTTGGCACAATAGTGCCCTTCCTTAGGCACTTTGCAAACTTAGCGAAACAGGAATATCTGCTTGGCATTCTGTTCGCTCATTTCCTTTTTATAGGAAGTGTTTGTAGTGGTTTTTGTGTAAAAGTATATTTAGATGTTTTGTTTGAAAATAGATGTGGTAGATTTCTTTTTGAAAAATCTTTATAGCGAAGAAAATTTAAAATGGAAATTCGATTTAACCCTTCACCCTTCATCTTTTCGCCTGGAATGCCGATAAACACGGGGTTCTGAGGGGTGAAAGGTAAGATTTAACCCTTCATTACCCTTCATCTTTTTGCCGTTTTTAGCGTAAGCGGCTCCGCGTTTATACCATTGTAGCTTTCTCGTTTGTTCGTACCTTTG
>OLGA01000238.1_pt1 | contig 49128 bp, 38 predicted proteins | sample 1604881 | NCBI WGS metagenome assembly OLGA01 (sample SAMEA3888896, study PRJEB22519) | human gut metagenome | biome: human gut; feature: human-associated habitat; material: faeces | place: Denmark | collected 2009 | reverse complement strand
ATACGTTGATTTTGGGAATATCGATGTAGCACATAACACCGCCCACTGTGAGCTGATCTGCGTAGGCCAAGGGAGGGGCAGATGCCCCTCCCTCTGTAATGGTCGCCGCGCCGGACAACATGGCGTTGTACTGCTGCGCGGCTTCACGCTGGGCAGTCAGCTCAGCTTTGTCGGTATCTTCGATGGTTGCGGTGTAGACGGTTTCTATGTCGGAATGATACTTCTCATTCAAAAATTCTCCCATCAGCGGATAGAGTAGAAGTCCCAACGCCACAATACCGCAAGCCGCCGCCAGTATCCAGCGTTTCACTGCTCGCCCTTGTGCTTGCGGGACTTCACCACAACGAACGCCGCCGCGCCCAACAGCACCACGCCGCCGATGGTGAACATCCACGTGCCGTAGCCGCCTGTCTTGGGCAGGTCGAAGCCGGGGTTATTGACCACGGTCAGCGGCACAATGGCGTTGCCCTCCGTCATGGTGATATCCTTACTGTTGACGGTGGCAGAGGCGGTCAGCAGCTTTGCGCCGCACTTCTCGCACTGACCGTTCTCGGCGGTCTTGATAACGATCTTGACCGCGTCCCTCAGCATCACATAGCCCTTGTCGGTGGCAATTTCGGTCAGAGAATAGGTGTCATCCTCCAGCCCCTTGACCACGATGTGGCCGCTGCTGTTGGGGATAAAGGTCGTGGCATCAGACTTTTTGCTGGTGATACCCTTGGCGTAGTAGATGCCATCCTTCAGGTCTGCGATGATGTAGCAGTCGTCACTGTCATTATGCAGCCGGAACTTCACGTTCCGCACGTTGCCGCCGTTATCGCTGAACTGCTTGAGAACGTCAATGCCGTAGGTGTACACATGGCAGCAGTCCTTGAGGGTATCAAAGTAGGTGTTATTCGTTCTGCGCCACGTCAGTTCGACCTCGTTGGGGTTGTCAGTATCACCCATCTTGGCATCGGCGGTCAGGGTGACGGCGTAGGTGAGGCGCATGGTGCAGTCGCTATACCCGCGCTTGACGCAGTCGGTATACACGGTAGTCGCCTCGTTGATCTCGCTCAGACCGGTATCGGTCATGCGGATGGTCATGGTGTTGGCTGCGTCATCGTAACCCACAGTGAATTTGCCGGAGTTTTCGGCCCATGTGGCGATCTTGTCGGTGCAGCCAGCCTCCTTGAAGAACTCGATGACCACGTCGTTCTTGTTGTAGCGGATGCCCTTGCTCAGCGTGTCCACATAGGTGTACTCGCTCAAAGCCGACGCCTTGGAGGTGATGGTGGGCAGGGTGCTGATGATCTGATAGTCCACAACATCACCCACGGAGGCGGTGGCAGTGTGAGCGTACCCATCGGTGATGTCGGTCAGGCTGCCGGTATTCTTGCCGGTGGAGTTCTTTGCTTCACGCACGGTCTTTTCGAGGTCAGGATTTCCGGTCTGATTCTTGGGGTAAACGGTCACATCGTAATTCCACGCCGCGCCATCAATGGTGGTCATGGGCAGGGACACGAAGAGGGGATTGCAGGTGGAGGTCACGTTTTCAGGGACGCGAGTCTCCACGACGAGATACAAGCCCTGCTCCATCTGGTCAGCAGAGGCGTGACCGGCAGTGTCCGTCTCAGTCATAGCCACGCCGCCGCTCTTCACAGCCGTTTCCAGCGCATTTTTCACGGTGGTGGCATTGGCAGTCAGCGCGGTGGACAGCTTGTTGTTCAGCATATCGCTGGTGAAGTAGTTGATACCGCCCTCAGTCTTGTGAGTGTCTGCGCCGGTCAGGCCGATGGCAGACAGCACGGCGTTGCTGCGGTCGGAGCTGTCGAAGCCATACAGTACGCCCACCTGATGTTTACCGTCCACCACTTCATTGTTCATGGTGACATCAGCAACGCGGATATAAGTGAATTCCACGCCCTGAATGGCGTATTTGCTTAGCTTATCCACGACGGCGTTATCATGCAGACCGGTGGAAATGTAGGACTCGGTATCCCACGCACCCTCTGCGCTGGCCTTGGTGATGTCGTATTTGTAGATGGAAAGGGATGCTTTCTTGCTGGTGTCGATGGTCGGCTCTGCGAACGCTGTGGTGATGAGGCCCAGAGCCATAATAGCGGCCATGAGCATGGCCAATACGCGGTGGATCTTTTTCATTTGGTGTTCTCCTTCATTTCGATTTTTTTGCAAAAATAAACACCCGCAAATGCTGCGAGTACTGCAAACAGGAAATAGGTTGTAAATCCCGTGCCGCCTGTAAACGGCAGGGCAAATCCCGCATTGTTGCAGGCGGTGATGGTGACATCACGGTTGCCGCTGTCCAATGCTCCCGTGAACAGCGGCTCAGTCAGCAGCGTGTACCCTGCTGGAGCTTTGGTTTCCGTTACACGGTACTGTGCGCCGATTTTGAGATCGTCCCACTTGGCGACGCCGGTCTTATCGGTAGTGATTTTGCTTACCTCCGTCCAGTTCTTACCGTCTGTGGAAGTTTCCAGCAGCAGCTCCGCACCGGCAAGAGGTGCGCTTGTCGCATCCACCTTGCGGACGGTGATGCTGCCCTTGGCGAGTACGTTCTCGCGTGTGACTTTGATATTAAGGTTCGCAGTGGTCATGCTGAAATCGTATTTGGTCTCGTCCAGCACATAGCCATCCACGGTGTTGATCTCCTGATAGAAGTATTTGCCAAGTCGCAGGCCGGAGAACGTCACCTTGCCGGTGACATCGGTCGTGCCATCCGCGATCTTGTTGCCATCGGCGTCGAAAAGATAATACACCACGCCTGCCAGCGGCTGCTTGGTTTCTGCGTCCACCTTCAAGACCTCGATACTGCCTTTGACCGGCATATTCTCGCGAGTGACCTTCAGCACCTGCCCGTTTTGGTTCAGCACAGCGGAGTACGCCGTGGTATCCAAAACATATCCGTCCGGTGCTTTGAATTCCTTGTAGGTATAGTTGCCCAACCGCAGGTTGGAGAAGGTCAGCTTACCATTGGCATCTGTGTAGCCCTCTGCGACCTGCTTGCCGGAAGTATCGTATAGGCGGAAGCCCGCACCTTGCAGCGGTGTCTTGTTATCAGCGTCCACCTTGACGATCTCAATACTGGCCTTGGCAGTCGTGTTGGTTCTCTTTTGTGTAATGTTCAGCGCGGTCGCCGTAATGGTGATCTGATGCTTGGTGTTGTCCACTACATAACCGCTGGGCGCGCTGATCTCCTGATAGCTATACTTGCCCTGTGGTAAATCTTTGAATACCGCCTTACCGTCCGCACCGGTAGTCATGTCAGCCACCTTTTTACCATTGGCATCAAATAGCCGATAGGTCACGCCTGCCAGTGCCTTGCCGGTTTCTGCGTCCACCTTATTGATGGTCAGGCTGCCTTTCTCCTCCACAATTTTGACCTTAAAATGAATGTACGCCCACACGGGGTCGGGAAGTGAGGTCAGCGCGGCGCAAGCCTGATAATTGCTGCCATTGCTGGGCTCCAGCAGCACAGCCTCCGTGCCCTCCACATCCAGTGCGTAGCCGTAGTCGCTGCTGATATAACCGTTCAGCTTCGCTGCGGCGTCCTTTGTGGCCGTCACGGTCAGTACATTACGCCGCTGACTGACGGTTACGCCACTGATATTGGTCCGGAAGTAGTACTGCGACAGCACACCATTGGTATCGGTGGCTGTACCCACATACTGACTGCCGTCCCATGTCAACGTAATGGCATTGGCGTCCGAAAGCTGATTGCGGTATTTCACCGCAAAGCTGGGAATTACGCCATGACCCATAATGCGGTCAATAAGGATGTCATACGCCTCCTGCACGCCGTCGCCGGCGTAGTGGAACAGGTTGGCGCAGGTGGTATCATACAGGGTGTAGGGATAGGTCGTGCCGCGGTAGCCGCACACGAACTCCCAAATCACCGCCTGCGTCGCCAGCTGCGCGCAGTCCGGGTGGATACCATAAAAATCATAGTTGCCGCCGTAGCCGTAGGAGAGTGCCAGCGTCACAGCGTACCGCTGATTCCAGCTCAGGCTGCTCCAACTGGTGGAGGAGTAGCTCAGATCACCGCTGGCAGACCGAACGGACGGCTCCATACAGTAGGCGGGTACGGTTGCGCCCGTATCATTTCGGGTAAAGTATTTCAGCTTTGTGCTGGTAAACGCGCCCCATTGCGGCACGGGCGTTTTGTCCTCATGGTAACGGTACTCGTTACCGCCGCTGATCGTGCCTGTGACCGTGGCTGCGTGGGCGGTCACGATGGACAGACCCATGATTGCTACTAAAAGACATACCAGCGTCAATAGCTTAGGAATTGTTTTCTTCATGCTCGTCCTTTCTCCCAACGCAAAAGACCGGCAGCTCACGCTGTCGGTCCTTCGGCCGGGTATTCAGTTGGTTTATCCGTACAGCACCACCACGATGTATTCGTCCGATGCCGCATCATAGCGGGCGGTGCAGTTGAACCGCGCATACGCACTGACCGTTTCCGCGCCGTCCATGGCAGCGAGGCAGGCGAAGGTGGCGTCCACATTACCCTTTACGGCGGCGGTCAGTGCCGCCTGTCCGCCATTCTCCGCCAGCCATGCCACGCTGTCCGCCGTGCCGGGGAAGTAGCTGGAGTCGGCGGCGGTCATATCGGTATCGATGGTCACGCCGTACTGCGCTCTTGCGTACTCGTTGCCCGCTTGAATGGCCTCCGCAATAGAGTAGATGTTCCCGCTGGCGGCAGGCTTAGGCGTAGGGACAGGTTCGGGCGTAGGCGCAGGATCTTCCTCCTGTTTCTCTGCCGGCTTCTGTGTAGGTGCCGGCGTGGGCGCGGGAGCCGGTGTATCTTCCGGCACAGGCCCGGGTATTGCCGGCTCTTTCGGTGCAGCGGGCGGTGCTGTTTCAACATCTGTAGGCTGCTTTTCTGCGGCGTTATCCGCATTCTCTGATGCATTTGCCCGCTCAGGAGCGACGCTGCTCTCAGATGCATCGCCTCCATCTTCTGCTTGCGGCAGCAGGGATTCGGCCTCCGTGCGCTCCTCTTCGTTCTGCTCGGCCTGACTTGCTGCATAGGCAGAGACCTTGGTGTTGGACTCAGACGAATCCGAGACCGGTGCCGGCTGGACTGCGCAGCCTAACAGACACACGGCACTCAAAATAAGTGAAACTAAACGCATTCTTTTTCTCCTCATGGGCGTTCTCTCCTTTACGTAAATATCGCAGCACTGTTTAATGTGCTTTGAAGATATTTACGACTGGAGCCTCGCCTTTTTCAACACTATGTACTGTTGTTTGGGTTTTGCGGCGATTGCATTTGCCGCTCGGGCGTGAAACGCTACTCTGCCTACCACATATAAAACACCCTCTTCCTGTATGCGAAAGACCGCCGAGTTACCACCCGGCGGTCTTTACAGTTTTGACTGTACCAAGTATAGCACATGGTGATTTACGGTGAAATCGCAAAACAGTGCCAATCCATTGCCATACCCTGCCGATACCGTGTCAGATCAGACATGCTGCTTGATAATTCGGGTGATGATCCCCAGCGCAACGCCATGTTCCTCATCCAGGTGGGTAACGGCAAAGCTGACATCATCCTTTCGTCCGGGTCTGCGCCGATCATAGCAGGAATGTGCTATGGCATTGGCACCGTTGCTAAGGCGGATATACACAACACCCTTATGGATATGGGTGACCTTCCCGGCATATTTGCCCTGAATACGGCATTTCTGGAGATTGTCATTCTTGCTGTTGCCGGATACGCTTTTGATGTCGGCTTTAATTCTGATGTGCTCCGGCTCTGTGCGGTCAATCTCCAGCACGCGTACCAGAGCCTTGTCGCCCACAGCATAGCGGTCATGAGCATCGCCGATCCAGTCCCACGAAAGGTCGCGAGCCAGAATGGATGTCTCCACGCCAAACACTTCGACCCGGACGACCTGCTCCGCCACGGCGATCACACGGGCTTCTACCACGCGTCCGTCATAGATACGATACTGTCCGTCACTGTCCTTACCGAAATAGTAGATCTGCTGCTTCTTCAGCATGGCGTCCTTTCGGCTGCCAACAACGGTTCGGCTTTTGGCGTCGATGCCCTTGACCACAAGATCCACCTCTGCGCCCAGCATCTTATTGAGGATCTTCTGGTGTCGGAGGATCATCTCATTATAGTCAGCACCGTACATATCTGCCGGGAAGTCCAGCACCATCTCCTTCAAGGGGATCACAATGCGGAATCCCTTGTAGTCCACAATGGCAATGGTTTTCCCCGCCTCCGTTCTTTCAATGCCGCTCAGCATACCGGAGAGCATGCGCCGGGTGCGGTAGGCATTGTGGATCTCGTGCCAGATAATGTCCTCCATCTGCGCCTGCGTTTCCGCTTCGCCCCGGGCATCCAATGTCAAAATATCTCTCTGCTGGACAGCGGCAGGAGCAGGTTCAGCAGAGGCGGCAGCATCCTCAGTAGGCGGCGTAGCCTGCTTCTCCACCTCTACCGTCTTTTTTGCAGCGGTTCGTTTGCGGACGGTGCGCTTCGGCTTTTCAGAGGGCTGGGGATCCTCCGGCACAGTCACCACTTCCGCAGGCTCAGCGAGAACACTCTCTGTAGGTACAGTATCCTCCACAACAGGATCGGCTGCGGTTTCCGGCAAACACTCTTCTGCCACCGGCTGTTCTGCCGCTTCCTCGGGGACGACGGGAAGTGCCGCCGCTTCCGGCATCACGGCAAGTTCTTCTGTTTTCTTTCTCGGCATATTACTTTCCTCCTTAGCTCACATTTTGGTTGACATGATGGAATCCTTATCGGTTTTTACAAACTCACTGCGCCTGTTCGGCACCTTCTTTGACTTAATAGGCTGCTCTGTTTGTTTCGGCGCAGGCGAAAACACAGGGCTTTTACGCCATTCCGGGATATGGGCGGAGGCCTTGCAGTCCCGCAGCTTCTTTGCCTCGTAGTGATTGGTATAGTCGTACTTATCTACCTGCAGCACCTTGTTGCCGCGTGCGATGACCAGCGCGCGGTTTACCGGCAGGCGCAGCACCTCATCCATAGTCAGTAGCTTGCGCTTACCCACACCGCTGGTTTCGCGGAACTCCGGCGTGTAGTTGCTGATACGCCATGTACCCAACTGCTTGGCCTTGCTGGAGACATGGACGCTGACCTCCCCGGTGCGGTCACTGAGGAATTTGGCAGTCAGCTCATCGGTGCAGCCCAGTGCAAGTTGATAGTCGCAGCAGCCCAATATCTCCTGCCATTGGTTGTAGGGATACCGGTTCTGCAAGCCCGCCAGATTCTGAAACACGCAGCTCATGCTGACGCCCCGCGAGCGGATCACACTGATCTTCCGGCTCAAGTCTGGAATAACGCCGCAGGCTGTCAACTCTTCGCCCAGCACATGAACGGGAACAGGCAGCCTGCGGTCGGCACAGTTTTTATCCGCGTAACGGATCAGCTTGATAAACGCGAAGGACAGAAACAGGGACGTAAGGAAATCAAAGGTGCTGTCCTGATCGGATGTGATGCAGAAATAGGCACAGGGCTGCTTGCCCGGCAGCTCCATGTCAATTTCATCATGGCTGGTGATCTGGCAGATGGGCCGATTCTGAAACACCTGCAAGCGGCTGCCCAGCCCGATGATAACGCCGCTGCGCACCGTATCTGAGGATTGGCTGAACAGCGCATAGGGCGCTCTGGCAGGATGGCTGGCAGGCAGCATGGAAAAAAGGTTGTCCAGTTCTTTCTCCGCGTTCAGCACCAACAGCTTGTAGACCTCTCCGATATTCCGGCTCTCCGATGGATAGCCCAGCGCCACATATAGTACCAACGCTTTCAGCAGGTTCATCTCGGCAGCGTTCCAGAAATGGTCGCCCTTTTCGCTGCCGGTATTCCTGATGATAATGTCGCAGAAGATTTGCGCCATCAGCTCATCACCCTCGATCTCCGCCAGGCAGTTCCATGAATCAGAGTTCTCCGGCTGGATCAGGTTGAACACCTTTACCACGTAGCCCTTGCTGCGCAGATATTCGCTGGTCTTTTCGTAAAGCTCCGATTTCGGGTCGGTGATGATCAGTGACTCCGTGTGGCCGTTGTGGGCCTCGGACGCGCTTTGCAAAATGCGATTGATGCAGTAGGCTCGCGTTTTCATGGAGCCGCTGGCGCCGAACACGGCGATATTGCCGTTAAGCCGGGAGTTTTCGGGAATACACACCACCTGATTGTCCAGCTTGCCCAGTATGACGCCGCTGTGCTTGCGGATATCGGACACCAGATCAAGGACGCCCTTCATCTCCGCTTTCTCCATGAAACCAGCCGTTCCGTAGGTGCCTTTGTTGGAGTAGGTCAGGTTGCGCTCCGCGTCATACTCCCCAACATCGGAATAGCCCATGCGCATCACCATGACGATCAGCAGGCCCAGCAGCAACAGGCAAAGCCCCACGCCGATAATGCCGCTCTTACTGAGCAGCGCTTCGCAGCAAGCGGAGAGGGACAGCACCGGCGCGGCCGGGGAGCTTCCGTCGCCTGGCGTTCCGCCCGCGTCCTTCCACTGTTGATAGTTTCGGACGAATTGCGATAGATAACCGCCGCCAAACAGCAGCCCTGCCAGAAATAGCGGGAGCGCGAATAGCAGAGTTCGCAGTTTCTTTTTTTCTACGGAAAAAACCTCCTCTCGAACGCAGCAAAGTCAATGGCCTGCACAACAACCCTGTCGCCGCAGTAGCGGCGCAGCACTTCGGCCTGATGGTCGAAGCAGATCAGGATGCCATAGCGGTCCTGAAGTCGCAGTGCCGTATCGAACCGCCTGATCCGCGGTAGGTCACAGTCATAGGCAAACAACACCGGCGCACCATCCGGCGTCATGGCGTCATTTTCCACTGTTTCACTCAGCTGCCGGGGCTCCAGATCAAGGAGCAGCAGCTCGCGCAGGTCATTGTCTATTTCTTTATCACAGAGGAGGCGCAGCAGCACCTCTCCATGATGGTCGTTGGTCAAGAAGCAGAACCGCTCATAGCTGCCATCCAGAACGAAATAGTTTTTGCCACCCTGATCAGTCAGCAGCTCATAGGCCAGTTCCATGCTGTCACCCAGCAGAAGACCCCGCACCGCATCCAGGTGGTACTGGTGCGGCATTCGTTCACGGCACAGCACCGTCTGCATGAGTGCCTTTGTCCGCATCTCAGCTTTATAGCTCCATTTCATCAGCGCGTTACCCATGTTGTAAACCACGTGGATATGCTGCGGTGTCAGTAAAACGCCCACGGACCGGGCCCCACGGATTTTAACAAAGGTTGTCCCCATCTCCTTGATCTCACGGGATGAGTAGAAGGCAGGTGTGCAGATGCTACCAATCGCTGTTTCACCGGGACGGAATACGCCGGGTTTTTCATCGCGGAAGATACTAACGTTGGCGTTACGCATGGTGATCAATGTCTGAGAGACACGGTGGAGTCGAAGCCGCTGCTCCGGCTCGCTCCTGATGTGGTTGGTGGCGCAGGCACCGGACAGGTAGAAGGAAAAACGCTCAGGGTCACGCTCCAGCAGCAGCTTTTTCGCCGCGGCGGTGAGCCGGTATCCACGCAGTCCGTTCTTGTAGTAGGACAGCAAAAGCCGCTGACGCTTCAGCGACTTGACCACGTTCTCTTTGTAGCTGGTGCCACCGGCAAGCCTGCTCAGTTGGCTGGCCGGCAGCTCACCGGACAGGGCGACCAGCGCCAATAGCTGATAGGCTTGTGATAGGCTACCGGGAGCTTTCTGTGGTAGGGTACTCATACTGACCACCTCCTTCTGGTGTGCAGTACCCAGACTGCCATGACCACGGTATTTTTCGCCCGCACCGGTCATGTGGAAATGCCCGGAAACACAGGCTTTGCCGTACCATTGTCATGTGTACTGTTTTTGATACGGTCGAAACACTATAAATCGGATATAGATCTGAGCCGATTCTCGCGGTCCGAAAGCCAGCCCTGAAAACGCTCCTTATCCATCACCGACACGCGGGTACAGTCACCGTCGCCGATCTCCGTCGTGTTATAGGCATCGCACAGCAGACCCGTATCATCCTCCATAACGAAGGTGGCAATCACATCCAAAAGCTGCTTGAGCTCCAGATTGTCATAGTCACGCACCCGGTTGGGGGACAGCTCGCGGCTGTAGATATGAGAAAAGCAGACAACACAGTGCCGGAACTTGGGCAGCGTGTGTGTCTGCGCATACTTACTAAGCGTGTAGTAGATGGGGTCTGTCAGATACTCGCAGCTATGCTTCTTGCTCTTCTTAGGCAGTAGGCAGGGGAGCATGATTTCCAGTATGCCATCTTTCTCTATAACAGAGATGCCCTGCATGACACCAGCCGATGTCAGATACTCGGCTTTTCGGATGGTGGTCGTCTCATAGATGAGATGCCGCAGCCGGCAGGCAATGACCTCACCCCGCAGTGCGGCCTCTGTGGACAGCATTTCATAGTTATCTGAATGCCGCTGGATATTCGTGTTGTCCATAGCGTAGAGCGTGTTGGACAGGCGGGTGATCTCATTCAAAATGCTCTCTATCCGCTGCGAGAGGGTGGCTCTGTCCACAAGGTTCCTCCTTCCTGAAGTACTGTACGCAGCCCTGCTCATCCACCATGCAGTAGGCGGCGATATGAGGGATGTGCAGGTGCTGCATTTGGTCTTCTTCCTCAATGATAACGAGCCGTTGCCCGGAATCATCTTCCGCGGCCAGCGCGTGCTGCAGCAACGCTTCCTTACCCGGGCCTACATAGATGACCTCATACACCTCGCCATCGGCGAAGAATACCAGCTTTGCCGGCATATTGTCAGGGCTGTGATACTCCACCTTTTCGATAAAGTCCAGCAGCACCCATAGTGCCACTGTCAGTTCTCTGTCCTCGCGGCAGTCAGGGACATCTCCGTAGCAATCCCGGTCAGTGTTATAAAATATCCGCTGCTGCTTGACCAGATAGCGCAGCAGGTTTTCAATCACGCCCTCCTTGCCCGGATACAGGCGTAGAAGCTGGTCACGGCGCATGCAGTGATAGACGGTTATGTTCCGCAGCAGCTCTGCGGCCTCCTGTCCATAGATCTGCTCTCTGTTTCTCATAGGCGGCATCACCTCCGTAATGCGTATTAACTCCGTATTAAATGCGTATTGATTTTGTAATGCGTGTTATCTCCGTATAAACGCCGTATTAGGTGTTTTCTGGCTTTATGGCTTTATAGATAAGAGAGCGGCAAATGCCGCTCTCTTATCTTCTCATTTACCTATAATAGATTCGTTTTGTTCGGATCACTTCAAGTCTATCGACTGGCAAGACCTTGGTTTCTTCCGTGAAAGGAATTAACTCGCCTTACCAAATCCGTTCTTAGTCCGTGCCCGTGTATACCTACCTTTCAGGTATCCATCCAGCAATTTCTCATGTGTATGCTCATAAAGTCCATCGGAACGCAGCAATTCGACGTTCCCTTCGACTCCATCTACGAATGCAGTCGCAGCCGACTTATCTTCAAAGCCTTTGATTGCCGTCAGATATGTTAACGCACTCTCTACATCAAGGCCCAACACAAACTCTATACAATCTTTGCTCTGTAGCACGCCTGCGAAAAATCTCAGCTTTTCAGGACAAGTCCCTTCATACGCTTTTTCCGACATCAGCTTCTTGATGAAGTTCTCATTTTTCGCCATGTAATCTGTCGTGTCCAAATAATCCTCCTTCTGAAACATCGCAAGATAAATCGGCCATAAGATTTTCCCATGTTCACCATCCTCTGGCTCAAACCTCCTCAGCGCACGGGTTTTGCAAGATACATACCGCTCATACTGTTTGAGATCGAAATATCTCTTGTAAACCTGCTCTGGCACAGTATAAACGGTATCGAAAGAGCATAGCAACTGTACAGTAGTTTTTGTTATTGTTTTGCTCAAATCACTACTATTAACGGCATCAACATATGCCTGCTGCAAGTCTTCGTCCTCTTTCAATTCACCATTCTTTAGCATCTGCCCTTCCCATTCAGAATCCATAATCCGCGTTGCCGTCATGAATCGAATTTTTTCAGTGGTAGCATTAAGATTTAATATCGCTTCAAAAGCACCTTTAACGCTGTTTTTTCTCTGCGCAGACATATATCTATAGCGCACCATGTCAAAATCCAATGAATAGAAAAGCTTACTTGCCACCTCAGGAGCAAGCTTTGCAATAAATAGCAATATTTTGTGCGACTCGGTGGTTCCTTGTTTTCTCCTGTTAAAACACCTTGACAGCATTTCGACTTCGTTCTCTGTAACCAAGGAAGGGGGGATCATGCTAATCACATCCTCAATAGGTGCATAGAACAATCGCTGCAGTTCAGTTTCTGTCATAACAGGACACTCTTCGCCAAACAGAAACTTATACCGCCTCCAGGTCTCCGGTTTCTCCTTCAAAACAAGCTCACGGATGGCCATAAGATAATCATTATTTTCTATCAACCAAGCCTGCTCTTCCTGTAATGCAGTCACAACACTATTGCAGTCAAACGGGATAGGATCCTCACGAGATAGCATTTGCAAAACAACATCTACCCAATGCCCATATATCTCCATCTCCTTTGTTACTGCAGGCGTATATCCTTCAAATCTGCCAAGCGTCGAAATATAATCCGTTGTCTGTTCAGATAATCCCTCCTCGCTTTCCTCTGCTACCATATTAACAAGCTGCTGGTACTTCCCAAAGAGGGACTCGCATATATCCCCCTTACCATTGCTTATTGCAGTAAACACCAAGCTCTCAAAATCAGGGGTGATCCTCATTATTTTTTTCTGATAGAACAGCATGTCTACCAAGACCGAGGCATCCTGCAGCATTTCCCATGCTGCTGTCAAGAATTTCCGCATGTCGGCCTGTATTGCATCTACACTTGCTTCTCGCACAAAGCGCACGGTCATATAATAAGCCATATCAGTGTTGAAATCCTTGCTGGCGGTATTGACTATCTTCAGTGCATCAAATGTGGTAACATTATCCAGTTCTTCTTTTGAAGCCATCTTATGCACGCCAAAAAACAATGGGCGATATCGCTGTATTTCACCCGAGAACTCCCTGCATAATTCCTTCCTCAACTGAAGCAGGGCCGTTTCTGAAAATTTTTCCTCCCACACTCTGACAAAATCAGTTGCATGCACTGCAGTGTAAAATTTCCTGTCAGAGTCAAAACGGAGAATCTTTTTAATTTGCATAATTGTTTTTTCAGTTGCATCAGATGAATAGTCGAGTTCACTCACCCACTTAACGACTTCCGAAAAAGCATGTTTTAACGCTTCTATGTAGAGTTGCTCAAACGAAAAAACTACATCTGGCAACGGCAGTTCCAATCGCTTGCGCTCCTCAAAAGTGCTCTCAATAATCTTGGAGTCGCCCTCTATAACTTTGTCAATTGATTCCTCCAATCCTGCTATTTCTTCACCGTATAGTATCGCTCGTTGAACTGTACGCTCGTCCACATTGAGAACTTTGCTATTTTGGGGATAGTTGTAAAAATACATCCGATAATTATTGTCAATCTTTTTAGATTTTACCAGCTGTTGTATTTCACTCCTGTAACCTTCGCTGATACCCGGCAAAATTTTGGCTATTTCCTCATCTTTAAATCCATTCTTTAGATAGAGATTTACAAGTTTTTGAAAAGCCTTCCCGTCTGTTGCATAAAAATCCTCTTCAAATTCCGTGGTTATATAAGCAACTATGGCGCACTTTTCAAACTCTATATCCCCACCAGCATTTCCGCTGAACCTTTCATGTAAAGATTCAAAAAGCGAAAAAGCTATATTGAGTCTATCTTTTATCTCTCGAAGCCCCAATCTTGTTCCGCGAATAATCCACTGAATGCCTGGGATATTCAGTACCTCTCCTTCCCATTCAATACCAACTTTCTTGATATCGGCTTCTTTTTGCTTAAGAAGTTCATTTAGAATGGTTTTATAGTCATCAATATTTATAGTTTGCAAATTGAGCACATAGTCAAACAGTTTTTCGTAAAGATGCCCATATTCTTCTCCCGCATTTTCTTTTGAACAGAGAAGGGTTTCTGGTTTTACATTGATGAGAAAAGTAACTTTGTTCCGGTATCTGCATTGCTGCCCAGCCACACTGTCGGGGACATAGTACTTTCGTAGTTCCTTCAGAAAATTAACAACGGCGTCGTTATCATCTGTTCTGTCCAAATCCTCAATCACTACAATATAGTGTCGACTTCTCCTTTTTAATATAGGCACTTTTTGCAAAACCGCTTTGCCGCTTTTGTAACGAAGGACATCCGAGCGATAGAATTGCATGATCTCATTGGCATCGATCTTACGATCCCCTTCCGACTTATTTGAGGAAAATACGATTTCTGCTCGTGTAATTACAATTGCTACGAGTATTGCTGCTATCAGTAGCATACACCACTCAATGATAGCTGCCGCTTCTCCGAAAAATGGAATGGAGACCTCAAGCTTCTTTGGAAAGATGTACCCCAAGGAAAAAAGCACGAGCGCCATTAAGATGCTTATCCAGTAGGGAAGTTTATCCGTCTGAACTTTCAACAATCCGAAGTTTTGGCTCAGACGCCGACTCACATAATTACCTTTTCTCCAGTTGATTTGGCTAATAAGCTGGTAAACAAGTCCTTTGTGAAGTTCGGTCGTATCACCACTATGTATGTGCGTCTTCTGGCCTTCTTCCCTGTCTGCCTTCCCGTTGCCCCCTGTTGGAAAGAGGTTAGACCACATAGATATCTTGATAACGCGCTTATGTTGGTTTTCTCTGTATTTTTCCTGTAAAAGTTCAACAATGCTGGTTTTGCCTGCGCCAAAAGGAGATGTCATCGCAATCATTTGTCCCCCGGCTGTAATAGCTGCATCCACTTTTTCCACATAGGTCGAGAACCCGATTACATCCTCATCTGCAGATGTAATCGGCGTGTTCATAAATACCAGCGAATCGAGAGTACTTTCTGCTTCTTTCTTTTTGCACATATACTGCCCTTTCCCGAAAAAACCTATATACTTCTCTTTTTTAGTATATCTGGTTCTGCTCAGGATTGCAATTATTTCCGTAACAACTATCGTCAAAATCTGCAGAGTTTCCATTTGAAAGTGCATATTTAAGAACACGTGACATATCAAATTCAACATTTCCTATGGGGATATTATCTCTTCCAGGCAAGGTCTCGCTTTTTTCATGCATCTTTCATGCGGCGCAGCAGGTCAAGCAGCTCGCGTCGGTCTGTGGTAATAAGGTCGCGTTCCAGTGGGCTGGCCTTGATTTCCACCGTGATATTGTTGTTATTGCTGCTGATTAGGCCATTGCCCCGCTCAAAGTGGGTGATCTCCATGACCTCCGCTTCGGAGAGGTGCAATACCTGCTGAACGCGCTGGGCTTCCTCGTCCTCCAGATTCAAGATGACTTTCGTGCGGCAGTTGTTGATGATGCCCTTGCCGTACTTGCCGTTGTCCAGGGAGAAGAAGTCGTTCAGATCCTGCGTCGCGCAAATGCCGCTGCCGGAATAGGCGCGGATGGTCTTGAAGATCTCCAGCACCATTTCAGCCGCCAGACGGTTACCGATGCCGAAGGTGCCGGAGCCGCCGCCGATGAGCTGCCAGCATTCGTCGATGAAGATGGCCTTTTCCTCCGTGCGGTTGGCTTTGGCTTTATCCCACACGAAATCCAGAGCTACGAACATCCCGATAGGCAGCAGATCGCCGCTGAGTTCCGAGATGTCCAGCACTGTGAATTTGTTGTCCAGATTCACATTGGTCTGCTGGTTGAAGGTGCTGGCCGAGCCGTGTACAAAGCGGTTGATGATGTTGGAAAGGCGTTTGGTATCGCTTTCCTCCTTCAGAACGTCGTAGAGGTCTCCCAACACCGGCATCTGGCGGTAAACGTTGGGGTTATCCGGATCACTGAGAGAGGCGTTATCATGGGTGATACCTTTCCGTGCGTAGGTACGAATCAGGGCATCGTCCAAAAGCTGCTTTTCCTCATAGGACATATCCGGGATCAGCAGTGCGAAGAAGATGTGAAGCCTCTGGATCTTGGCTGCCAGTTCAGAGCGTTCGATGCCGGGGCCATCCAGCATGGTTTCTACGGATTTGTCCACCTTGCGTATCTCCAGCACGTTGATGCAGCTTTTGGAGGCGGGGGAGATACTGATAAACTCGCCGCCTGTGTTGACGCAGGCACGGTGGAACTCATGACCTTTCAAGGGTGCCAGCATGAAAACCTGTATGCCCTTACGCCGCATACGGAGTGCCATCAGCAGGATCAGGAAGGTCTTGCCCGCGCCGCTGGTGCCGCATACAGCAATGTTGGCGTTCTTATAGACCTTGGAATCAAAGATGTCGATGATGACCGGAGAGTTGTTGTACTTGTTCAGGCCGAACAGGATGCCGTTTTCATCACTCAGCTCATAGGACGTGAAGGGATAGCAGCTTGCCACGCCGGTGGTCAGCGCATTGCGCTTGGAGCGTTCAAAGAGGTGCTTCTCCATGCTGACCAGCGGCAGCGACGATAGAAACGCCTGCTCCTCATGAAAGGCGCAGCTGCACACGTCCATATCACGGGACACGAGCAGTTTTTTCAGTTCATTGACTTTCCATTCCAGTTCATCCACTGTGGGAGCTGTCACTGCGATCAGCAGATTCAGGTAATAAAAGTCCTCGTTGTTGCCCAGCCCTTCCTTCAGGAAGTAGCCGCTTCGGATAGCACCGTCCAGATCATCAAAGTCCGTGTTGGTATCGCTAGCGTCCTTGATCTTACTGCGATTGATACGAAGCTGCTGTCCCAGCCGCTGTACCATGCGGGCTTTCGGCTGGCGGCTGATGAACATATCCAGGTCAATGCCATCCCCGGCGTTGACAATGAGAGAAAGCCAGCCGGCCGGCACCTGCGCCTTATAGCCGGTAGAGGGCACCAGCAGATAAGCGTAGTAGAGTCCGTCAATACAGATATGCCGCCCGTTGGTGAAGTCGATGCTGTCAGGGGCGAAAAACTCCGTACAGGGAATGGCGTCGATCTCAGATTCCAGTCCTTTCTCCTGATACTGGGCAACGATCCGGCGAACTCGATCCGGCAGCGATGTAGTGGTGTTGCGGCACAGCAAATGATAGAGGGTATCGACCGTAAATTCATCATCGTTTTCCGGGATCAGCACCTCATTGCCGCATTGCTTGAGATAATTGACTGCGGTGCGGGCTGCCGTTTGCAGGGAGGCGATGGCCTCCGCTTCCTCGTTATCCCGTTTCCGGCCTGCCCATGCCTCATATTCAAATACCATGAAGAACCGGCGCGAGGTGGCTTCCCGTGCACCGATCCGGTCAATGAGCGTCAGGTAGTCCTGCTGCAGCAGGCGACAGTTTTCATCGGTTTCCTGCGCCATCTCCTGCTGCACGATCTCTCTGTGCCGGTTCAGGTCGGCACGCTTGGCAATGACCTTGATCTGCATTTTGACCGGGCTGATCTTGAGAAACGAGATGAACGAGTAGATGATGTTCCGCTGCTCTCTGGCGCTGCGCAGCAGGAAGTTGATGGGCACGACCTCAACGATCTTCAGGTAACGGTGATCCCGTGTGTAGATGATGCCGTTTTCGATCTTCTCCACAGGCAGGTATTCCGCCACTGGATTGATGTACTTGGGCGCGTCGTCACCGCTCTTAGCTTTTCGCTTCCTGCGTTTTTTCCGCTTGTCCTGTTCCTCTTCGTTGCGTGTAATAACACGGCGGTTATGGAGATATTTCAGGACAAGAAAGATGAACGAGGAGAGGCTTTCGCCGTTGATGCCAACCAGTGCGATGATGCCCAACGGCAGCGCGGTCAGGCACAGAATGATGATTTTAGCAGTCAATGTCAGGGCTGACACCGAGAACACCGGTATGCCGATAGCCAGCACAATGACCAGCGCCTCGGCTGTGTTGCGGAGCTTCAGCAGCCCGCCGAAAAAAGTCCCGCCCTCAATAAAATTGGGCGGGATGATATAGGTGTCATATTCATTTGGTTTACTCACATTTAGTTCTCCTTCCTACCCTATGATCCAGAAAGGCCCACCAGCACCGGCACGGTCGCTGGCTTCATTCAGGATGATAGCCAGATCCCATGCCTGTTGGCTTCGGGTATAATTGGCAGGGTCGGCCACCAGTATCTTTCCGTTCTCCACACCGCGCAGCACGATGAAGTGTCCTGAGCTGGTGAAATGACCTTTCAGCATGATTGCCACCACCAGCTTGCCTTGAGAGAGCGCATCCACAATGCGCTGCCCTTCTGTTTTCCCGCAGCCCTGTACCGGAAGCCCCCACGCTTTGGCAGCACCGGGGATCAGCGAATGGTAGGAACCGCTTCTACTGCACCAGTAACCGTTTTCATAGGCCCAACGTGCCATCTCAACGGGATCGACCGTCTCGCTGGTCAGAGAAGATACCACCATTGCCATACAGGTAGGCCCGCAGCCGTAGGTGCCGATGTCGTCGGTGCCGTAGGGCTTGTGTGCGTACCGCTTGTCCAACTGATTATAGTAGACCACCTGTGTCGCGCCATCCGAGAAACGAATGTCGCCCAGAGATACAAGGCCGGCGGACTCGGCAGGCAGCAAGCCCTGCATCATACCATCGCCCAGGAATACGCTCAGGTTCTGGGCGTAGTTTTCCGCCAGTCCCTTTTGTTCATCCGACAGAGCGAATATCTTATCCTCAAAATAGGCCTCTCCGTTGTAGACGATGGTATAGATCTTCCATATCTCTGTAACTTCCGTTTCCGTCACCGTGACCTTACCGGTTTTGGGATCTGTATTCGTTTCCGTTACCGTAGTCGTGCGAGGCTCCTCCGTGCTCGTGAAGGTATAGAGGGCGTCCTTGGCCTTGCGGATCAGCGTTTCCATATCCTTGAGGGAAATGGAGGCGTAGTCCTGATCCTTGGCGGCGCAGTACATGGCGATGAAGCGGTTGGCGTTATAGGCCGGGGAACTCTCATAGGGATTGATGATCTCCTTCTGGTCGGCACCGGAAGCGGTAAAATCCGTGTCAATACGGGCGCGAACATCCTCCTGCCCTTCCTCCAGCAAGTCGCTGATCGCCTGCGAGATCTGATTGATGTTCTCCACAACGGCGGCGTTGTCGTTGAGGATCGGTGTGTCTGGACTTCCTTCAACCCCTGCCTTGGTCAACCCGCCGAAGATCAGGGAAGGCAGCAGCATGATGAACAGGACGGGAAGCACCAGCAACCCGGCAATGATGGCAGCAACCGCCTTGCGATGTGTCCAGAGTGCCGCTGCCGCCGCACCGTAAGGGCCTGCGGCAGCAGCACCTTTTGCCGCGCCGCTTACCGCTTTTCCGGTTTTGATGGCGCCGCGCACGGCACCGGCAGCGTGTGCGCTGATCTCAGCGGCTTCGTTCAGACCGCTGCGTTCTTGCTGGGTCATATCAGGTCTTGTCCTTTCTGCGAGGCGGGTCAGGCAGGCGCCGGATCAGGCTCTCACGATAGGAAATGCCGCCATCCGGATTCTGATAAGGCTTTTTCTCCACTACGTCCTGTGCGTACTGCCTATACCACTTTGCACCATCCACGGTGGTGACGGTGGTGTATTCCCGTTTTGGCTCCATATACTGTTCAGTGCTGTACATGGCAAAGGCACGACCGTCAGGTTCTTCCTCAGAGGTCTCCGTGCCGGTGATATGCCCACCGCCGATCTCCACATTGGAGAAGGTCGGAATATCCGCCGCGCCTTCACCAAGAGCCGTATAGCCCATATAGGACATGAGCGCGTCCGCCGCCATATTGCCGGACATGACATCCCCAGATCCCGCGCCGCCGGTGGCAATACGGCTGATAACGTTATTGGCAATATCGCCGCCCTTGGTCATAGAGGCACGGAACGCCATGCCGCCAACGCCGCCGCTGCCTGTGCCGGTGGCGTTTCGGTATGCGCCGTTATAGAAGCTGCGATTGGCAACACCGGCCAGACCGCCTTGCAGGAAGGTATTGCTGTCACCGCCACTGCCACCGGTGCTTCCGGCTCGCCCTGCATTACCGCCTCGACCGCGTCCAGCGACGCCACGGGCGGCAGCGATGCTCCGCGCGGCCAGCATCGCTTCTGCCAGCATAGAGCCGCCTGTATGGCCCACATTGATGCCAAGGCCCTGCATGAAGCTGTCGATTTTCTGTGAGATCTTCAAAAATGCCACTGCGCACAGAAACCAGATGAACAGGTTTCCGGCCACGCCTTCTTTACCGGAGGCTGAGACCTGAGACTGCACATCTGATTCCGTCAGAGCAAAGGCCGGGATTGTGAACGCACATATAACCAGTACGGACAACACGATCCCTGTGATGTATTTCGTTTTTTGACTCATGATCGTCTCCTATAGGGATAAGGGGTTTGCCAGGAAGGTTCCCACCATGGTGATGAACAGGCGCAGGCACCATGCGTTCATTAGCAGCAGGAATATCTGGCCGCCGAACATACGGCACCACGCCTTGAAGATGTTGGAGGTGGTCTGCGCCGCGCCCGTAGCAAAAGCCACCGGTGCCGTGAATACCAGAACGCCCAGGAGCACATAACGCTCCGCCGCCTCAAATAGCAGCTTGATATAGTTCCACGCCAATATGAGCACGAGGATCAGGGCGATTAGAGCCACCGCGCCGTTGGCGCAGACCCCAAGGATGGTAAGTATGACCGAATTGAAGTCGGCAAAGTTCAGTGCGGGCAGCTCAGACGACATGATCCACGCGTAGGGTGTCCCGCCGATTTTCAGTATCAGCTCCACGATTTCATCTGCGAAATAGGCCAGCAGGATAAACAGCACGGAGCGGATCGTCAGCTTTACCGGGTCTTCTGCCTCTACGCCTGCTATAAGGCCGTAGTTCTTGAATAGCTGCCAGATCAGGTTCAGCAGGATCATGCCGATAGCCAGTGCCACGAAGATGTTGTACATCGTCTCCGCGGCAGGGAAGTAGCGCAGGAAGGTGGTCATGTCGCAGCCCAGAGCCCCCAGCACAGAGGTGTTGATAAGGTCAAGACCGTACATGACCTGTTCCGCGATCCATTCTACAATGCCATCTAATATGCCCATAGCACCCCTCCTTTCTCAACCGGGCAGCTTGGCGTTATCCGTTCCATCTGCCATCTGCGAAGAAGGGCGTCACATAGGACATGATGAAGCCCAACCCGTTAAGGATCGCCCATGTGATGATGATACGCTTGAGCCATGCGCGGCTCTCGTCCACAGTGCGGCCGCTGCGGGAGAAGTTCATCATCAGCAGTGCCACCGACGCGGTGACAATGGCGGCAATGGTGGAGATAAGAAGAATCTGGTTATAGACATCCTTCATGATCTCATTGGCCTTCTCCCAGACGGTGGCGGCAAAGACAGGCTGGCAAAGCATTGCGGCCATGGTCACGCCCGCGAAGGCCGCATATAGTGCCATGCCGGGGCTTGCCCTGTGGAGATGTGTCTTGGTCAGGTCATGTTTTTTCACTCGTGATACCTCCTGTGATAGAAAAGATGTGGAGGGGCTACTCTCTAAAAGCCGCCCCTCTTGAGTTGCCCAAATTACCGGAAACAAAATAACACCACCCCGTAGGATGGTGTTACTCGTATCGCCTTGGCATAGTTTTGAGCATACACAGTATAGCACACTTGGATTTACGCCGAAATCGCAAAACCGTGCCAATGTTGTGGCAGAAAAGTGCCAGTGAGGAGAACTACAAACAAAAGTTAGCCAACAAAGCATTTTGACTTTTTTAGGGCGTAATTGTTAAGATGTTAGTTGCTAAAATACTGTGGACCTAAATAGTGAGTCTGTTTTGCATATATCAACGAGATGATTAGATGCAGAGTGTAATTTTAATAAGAGACCCCTGAGGCCAAAACAATTTGGCACTTGAGATACGTTAGTAATTATGAAAAATGTATCAAGGATAAACACTATGTGTCTAGACACCTACGCATTTAAGGAAATCTATAAAAAACGAAATTTCATGTTGCAAAAATTGTTTTAATCTGTTAATTATTATAGAGTAATTAGCATATTTCGTGCTTAGAGGGGGGATTGGATGTCAGAATGGCGTAAAGATTTTAATACAGTATATAAAATTATAAAAGCATTTTGTTCCATAAGTGATAAGGCTATTGCTGATGCGGTCAGCGTTGACGTAGCCTCAGTTAGGCAATATTCTGGTCGCCGTATGACCATGCCTGATAATATTGATGCTCTCTGCGAGTTATTCGAAAATGAAATCGAGAGGATAAACGATACAGGTAAGAAGGAATTACTCTCAAATATTCAAAATGAACTACATATAGCAATTCAAGATATTAGAAGTCCTAATATAGCGAAATATATATGCGCCATGCTTAAGCAGTATTATACTCATGAAAAAACACGCAGTCCTTATTCTGTTGATTTCCCTAATCACCATAAGTCTACGGGGCATACGCGGGCTGTGGTTTTCGATTTTGATGGAACACTCACTAATACAAAAAGCCTAACGACTTGGGAGTCATTATGGAAGATGCTCGAGTATGATGTTCAGGAATGCCGGGATCTCCATAGACGATATGATCGTGGCGAGTTTTCTCATCAACAGTGGTGTGATAAAACAGCAGAAAGATTTATTGAACGGAGATTAACCCGGCAGCAGGTACTTGAACTCGCCAAAAAAACAAAACTGATTAAGGGGTGCAAAAAAACGCTTCAGATTATGATAGACAGGAACATTAAGCTGTTTATCGTTTCTGGTTCTATTAATGAAATTATCAAAAGCGTTTTGGGCTCCGCACACAGCTTTTTTACCGAAGTTAAGGCAAATGAGTTTATTTTTGATACACAAACATCAATATTGACAAGAATAATAGGGACAAAATATGACTTCGAAGGCAAGGCAAATTATATTAATCATATTGCGAACAAGTTGGGTATAGCCACTTCGGATATTTTGTTTGTTGGAAATTCTAATAACGATATGTGGGCATATCAATCTGGGGCACATACACTATGTATTAATCCCACTCTAACCAATTACCACGATGATACTATTTGGCATAATACAATTGTTGAATGCAAAGACCTCACAGAAATACTTCTATATATAACGTAATAATTCCGTGGATTCTGTCACATGCCCTGTCACAAATAATTGTTGAGCCAGCACTATTTTATCCCATCTCCAGTTTCATTCTCATATTATTGTAGTCGCTTTTTGCAGCCGCGCTATTAATGCGCGGCTGTTTTTTCTGCCACAACGCACAGCTTGTTTTATCTATACCTATAACTGTATAATGTGCTTGAAAGATATGGATAAAGGAGGAGAAACTATGGACACCATGAAGAAGCTGTCTGTCATATATGATGTTACCGCTCTGTGTCCTTGGAATTGTGCCATTTGTTGTATGGGTGCAACCTCGGATAAGTCTCGCCAAAACAATGAGCTTAATCAAGAGCAGAAGCTCATTGTTGCCCGCCATGTGCGTGAGCTGAAAGAGAATGGCTACGATGTCCGCATGGATCTTTCCGGTGGAGAACTATTCACTGATATCCCTGCACATACGGAGCTTCTAACCGCACTGTCCGAAGTCCTTGGCAAGGACAAGCTCGGTGTAAGTTGCTCTGGCTATGCTATCGACCACAATCTTGCTGACTTTCTCGGAAATACAGTACATGACGTCGAGATGACCATGGATGTCGCTCCGTACCGTCCCTACAGGCTTCGACCGGTCGCCTACAGCGTAGCCGCAGCAAAGGCAGTTGCATTGCTGAAAGAAACGGGTTGCAAAGTTGGTCTCCAAACGGTTGCGAGTTCATACAACAACAACTACGCCGATGCGTTGGCTGTGTTTGCGTGGGCTTGTACCAACGGCGTAGACAACTGGAGCATCCTACGGTTCTTCCCGTCTGGCAGGGGGGCCGCTTTCCCTGAGGCTGCCATGAGTGATTCGCAGTGTGAGGAGTATGTTCGCATGGTGCAGAAGATGGTAACTTCACTACCAGTTGGTCACAAGCCGGAGGTTGACTTTCACTACCTGATGCCGGGTCACAAGAAGTATACCAACGTTTGTCGCTGCGTACGCCATTCGATTGGTATTCTTCCGAACGGGGATGTCGTCGCCTGCTTCTGGGCTCTCGACGGCAATGCTGGTGTTATTAACCCTAAATTTCTCCTCGGCAACGTAAAGGAGAATTCCCTGCTTGAAATTCTGAACGGTGAGAAGTCACGCTATTGGCTGAATTATGAGCACTGCTGTGAACTCAGCTCCAAAAGTGCTACTGAAACGGGTGTTGCGTAATGTTCTATATGCTAAGTCTACTGACCGGTGTTTTAGAGTGCGGGTGGATCACTTTTGGAGTGGCGCATTCGTGTCCGCTTTGGCAAATCCTGTGCTATCCGCTTGCCTACCACATCGGCAACCTTTTCCCCAAACCGTTCTCACTCAACTGCAGTATGCTGCGGATCATGTGCTCTCTGTCCTTCGGAGTAGGAATCCTCACGTTTTCAGTTAAACTTCCGGAAAGGGTCGTCTTTGCGCTGACGTGTCTTGCCCTGTTTACGCTTTCGACAATAATCCAATCGGTGCGTAGCGGAATGAAAAGCGACGGAAACCGTCTGTTCAAACGTCTATTTCGCGTAGGCGGATTCGCCCTTGCACCGCTTGCAGCAGTGGTCCCTTCGGCAATTTTGGTATTCGCGTCCATAGCGGCATTTCTGGCGTTACATAAGTACGAGGGTAAACTTGGTATCACACATATGACGGGGCAGAATGGTTTCTCGCTTGTGATGATCTTTCATCAGCTCCACTATTTCTTCTACGCACATATCACCCTCGCGGCAATGAGTCAGCTGCTCTTGCATGACAGTGCGTCCGGCATTGAATATGCTGCGATTCTGTTCTGTGGAACGTGGATAACCTACATGTCCGTGGAGCCGGTCATATCCAGAATGACGGACACGCTCTTACCTGTGTTCTACGCCGGACACATCGGGATCGGCATTCTGCTATTTGTAATGCACCATATCACATCAGTCATGTTGTTTACAGTGCTTTGGATTGTGTCTGGCTTCGGCGGCGGTGTGGTCTATACAATTCCCGCCAAAGCCAAAGCGAAAGATAGCTATCAGAAGGACTCTATGACAATTGCCGAGAACATCAGTCATACGTTGGGATTATTAACAGCAGTCGGCGTGGCAGTGATTTTCAGTGAGACCTCGCCGCAAATTATGTTGATGTTAGGCTCTGCTAGTGCGTTTCTTGCTGTTGTTTCAATGATGCTTATTTCTATAAAGGAACATTACCATGAAAATATCCACAGTGAAGGCTAAATCCATTCTCGTCAAGTCTAATCTCCCCGCTTCCGACTATGTGGCGAATCCCTACAGTGGTTGCACACATCGGTGCTGTTACTGCTATGCTTGCTTTATGAAACGCTTTACCGGACACGACGAGAACTGGGGAACATTTCTGGATGTCAAGGAGTATGAGTCCGACAAGTTGCCAAAGTCACTCGTCGGCAAGACGGTTCTGCTTTCATCAGTGACCGATCCCTACAATCCCTATGAGATGGAATACCATAAAAGCCGGATGGTTCTCGAACATCTGCGAGGGACAGGGGCCCATGTCGAGATTCTAAGCAAATCGGATCTCGTGGTCCGCGATCTTGATTTACTCCGTCAGATACCAGATTTGTCCGTGGGCATCTCGCTGAATACACTCGATGATAGCTTCCGGAATGATATTGAACCCAATGCTCCCTCTGTTCAACGTCGGCTAAAGGCACTGAAAACGCTGCACGATGCAGGGATAACCACATATCTGTTCATTTCCCCGATTTTTCCGTATATCACGGATATCCAGACGCTTATCGAAACGACTAACGATTACGTTGACCAAATATGCTTTGAGAACTTAAACCTGCGCGGTGCAGCAAAGGGCAAGATTCTAGATTATATCGCTGAGAAATATCCACAGCACCTTGACGGTTACAAGGCGATTTACAGAAAAGGCGACCTATCCTACTGGGAACAGTTCGAAGCAAAGATTGAAGCATTGTCCAAGGACTATACGATACCGTTCGTCAACTACTTCTACCATGCCAAGATTAGAAAAGGCGGTAACAAACATGATTGAATTCATGGGAAAGCAACTTTCAAATCCACTGATTGCATCGTCATGTATAGCAACGGAAAGTGCTGCCAATGTACTCCGGCTTGCTAAGAGTGGAGTTCAGGGGGCGATCCTTAAATCCTGCGCTGACTATGAGCGTGGTAAGGCCGCAGGCAAGCGAGAATTTGCCATTCAGGGCGGTTATACTTACGCCTCTGCTCCATTCGAGTCCGAAATCCTGACATTGGATGAGTGTTTGTCGATGCTGGTTACACTCCGCCCGCAGACAGATATCCTTCTGATTCCAAGCTTTACAGCAGCGAGTCTCGCGCCAGAGGATTGGATTGCTGCCTGCTGCAGGCTCGAAGCGGCGGGAGCGGACGGGCTCCAGCTTGATTTCTTTTACATGGGAAATCTCATCGGAACAGAAGGGCTTAGTGCGCGCATCGTAACACTCCTGCGGAAGCTGAACGCCGCGCTGCACATTCCCATCATGCCGAAGCTTAACGTCAACCTGCCTAAGGATTACATCATGCCGCTACTCGTGGAGGGCGGCGTTACATATGTGTCGCTACTCGACTCCGTGCGCTCGCCGTATCTCCGTAAGATAAAAGACACATATCACATCAGCGAGAGACTTGATGTTGAGACGACTTCTTGCTTCGGCCACTGGCAGCTTCCACTAACGCTCGGCTATACCTATACCGCTGTGAAACATAGGATGAAGGTTTGTGCTGGTGGGGGGATTACTTGTGCGGACGATGTGCAGAAGCTTCTTGCGGCAGGTGCTGTCACGGTGCAGTCAGCGACTTTTTTGACGAGATTTCCAACTAAAGGAGATGATTTGCTCTTATAAAAACAGCAATACAGCAAGTATCCCTGTACGACTATTGGTGTTCGTACAAGGATACTTGTTGTATAAACCGCGAATCCCAACGGGACAATAGGCGACATTTTCATATATAAAAACTCTGGAGAAAGACTAACTAATTGGCCGGGTTGTGGATGGGCTTTTTACATCACAAAATGGCTCTTTTCTGGAGAGATCATAGCATCAGGACTATTTGTGTATCGCGTATATCACCTGCACTAAGAAAGAAGAGTCAAGCTTTAAGAAGACGCTACACAAAAGGCACAGGAGAGTTCGATGAATAAGTCAGTTTAAAAGTGCATCCGGCAGGTAGAACTCATGTTGAGTTTGCAGGAGCAGGATAAAAACAGAAAGCTTAGTAGCGATGCAGTCGATAGTATTCTGTTGCAGTAAAAAGAGAGTTATACACCAGCTTTGCAAAGTTCGCAATGTCTTTTTATCAGTTATGTCGACTTGCCTGCAGAAAGTGTTGCTCGCTACGCTTTGGCACAATCGTTCAAAACATATAGTTTCCTCAAAGAGTATTGCTGAGAAAAGCAGCAAGATTGCAAAGGCCGTATCCCATACTGATTATCAAAACGGAGGCACTCCATTTTCTTGTTAGAATACCCCGTCCCGGTTTACTTCCCCTCCGGCACAAACTTCTCCAGCAGTGCCAGACTCTCCTTCGACGAATAACCCCACAGCACCGAACTCAGGGCATCAATAGCCATCTGACGCTTGCGGAAGTAAGTACGGTAACTGATGTCGCGGATATGCGGCTCCAGCTTTTCGATGATCTCCTGCGTGTTCGTCAACTGCTGTGGCGATAGGTAGGTGTAGTACAGGAGCCAGTAATAGCTCTCGCCGTACTTGTGCTTTGTCCGTAACAGTTCCACAGAGGTATCCAGCAACTTCAGCATTTTGTAGCTGCGCTCGATGCAGCGGGCATGATCCTCAATCGCCGAGCCCTCGAAGGTGATGCCGGCCACATAGAGGGATTCCAGAAACTCCTCTATGCTGCTGCCATACTCGATCTGGAACTGCCGACGTACCTGCTGCACAGACAGCTCCAGACTCCACACCACATCCCGGTACTTGCGCAACAGCATCCATGTGTCATGGTACAGGGGGTTATCAGTCACTTTGGGTTCTTGTGCAGTCTTTTTCATCGTTCGACCTCCTTATCGCCGCGCATCCCCGTCGGGTGCAATCTGAGTTCAAAGTGATAGACTTCCTGAGCATCACCGCAGGTGACCACCAGTTGAAGCCACCGGCGCAGCGGAGGCACCCCTTCTATCGTAACCTCGCAGTCGTCGGATAATGGTAATAACATATATTTGGATTTGGGGCATGAAGCACACGGCAGTCCTTGTGCCACAAGGATTTCCCGCATCTTACGCTCGATTCGATGGCGGTTCATTTCTGAAACGCTACCGGTCTCATTTGAACCGCTTGTTACCGTCGTGGTCAGGGCGGTTTCCTCCTGAAGCTCCAGCTTGATGCCAAGACTCATGGCGATCTCTTCCTTGTCCACCACGATGTCAGAAATTTGGAACATGGTGGAGAGATAGTTCTGTAGATAGATCGTGGTGCCATGTGTGCCGGGGAATGCTGGCAGTTGCAGATAGCCCCGTTCAGCCATGCGCTTGAGGTATCGGCCGGCAGTTGCCTTAGAGATGCCCCAGCGGGATGCCAGTTCCGCGTAGCTGACCAGCGGGCAGCCTGTACCGTTGCGGAGATAGACCACCGGCCCGACGTCTGAACCGAGGACTTGCGGATCGTTATAGACCGTGTTCAGCCATAGATCCAATACGGCGTCCATCTCCGAGCAGTGACCGGCACTGACCAGTTCTGTGGCAGTGGATACAGGGAAGAAGAAAAAGCCGGTATCCTTCTGACAGGGCGCATTATAGTCGAGAATCGTGTTGTGACGCCGCCAGCCGCGAATCTTGAATTTGACCAGCTTACCATGTCCGAGAACAAGAAAACTGATAAGCCCTTTCTTTTGCAGTCCCTCCAAAGCGGCCAAGGTCTGGCGGCGGAAGCGTGTGCGGAAATACCGGGACAATTCCTCCACAGACATGATCCATTCGCCGGGGTAGATGGTGTAACTAATGCCATCAATGCGCTTGTATGAGGTGCGGAAATTGGCATAGGCGCATAGCACGACAAAACAAAAAAGACCGGAGCCTCCGCTCACGCGAATGCTCCGGTCTGCTATCAAGGCTTGTACGAACTGCCGGTAGATCCGGCAGCGTGGATAGTCTACTATCTGTTTGATCTCAAGTGTATATTCTGACATGGAAACCTCCTGAAATATTCCTCTATAATGGGAAGCATCGTGTTATATTGACACAACGTAAAAGTGGCGCAGCATTACCGACGGCGGAAAGGAGTCCCGTTAGTAATACTGCGCCATTGTGCTATTTAGTGTTGGTACGATTCGTATGCCTGATGGTCTGTTTCTTGTTCTGTCCGAACCCCAATGAACCGAGTCCCTTAGAGGTAAAAACCTAAAGGTGCGTATCTTGCGTGGTTAGGCCAACAAAATTGGTCATCTCATGGCTTTTCTCTTGGAGTTGACACCAACGCTGACACCAACCGCTGTAAGATTTCATGGTACGGGATGGGAGCAAAGACGAATACAGATTCCTCGGAACCCTTGAAAATACTGACTTCCTGGGATTATATGCGCCACTATGGGACTATAAGAAATTCACGGTGCATTTCTCATAACCCGGAGGTCGGAGGTTCAAGTCCTCCCTCCGCAACCAGAAAGTCCTGATTTCTTGCGAAATCAGGACTTTTTCCGTACTTTTTTGCTCAATAACTTACTTGCCGTTTTTTCTGACCCAAACGCTGACCCCAACAGGAGCGGATAGCGGAAAGCACTATACCGCGCCAGAGAGAAGGTTGCCCATTGTTTTTGCCGCTTCACGCTTGGCAGAGGTCGTTACATGAGCGTAGGTGTCCAGCGTGAAGCCTGCTGAAAAATGCCCCAGCATGCCAGACACGGTCTTGATGTCCACACCGTTTTGCAGGGCCAGCGTTGCGAAGGTGTGGCGCAGGTCGTGAAAACGCACCTTCGGCAACCCTGCCCGCTTCAGAACACGGTGTAGCATGTGCAGCACGCTGTCCGGGGACATGGGGCCTCCGGTGGGCGAGGGGAATACCCATTCGCTGCTGCCAGTTTTTCTTCTTTGTTGCATCAGAACGCTGATCGCGTCTGCCGACAGGGGCAGTGTGCGATAGGCGTTTTTCGTTTTCAGCGGCATCTCGTAAGCGTCAAGTGTAGCGGCGGATTGAAGGTTACCCGCGAAAATGAGAGAATACCACCGTATAGAACGTAGAGTCCACGCGCTATGCGTGGACTCTATGCGAAAAACGGAGGTAGATCACAATGGGAGAACTTCGGCAGTTAAATGAGCAGAACAAACTGGCGATATGGGCCGAACGGGTCACAGAATGTAGAAACAGTGGGCAGAGCGTACTGGCATGGTGCAAAGAGCATGGTATCTGTAGTCAAACATATTACAAGTGGCAAAAACGGCTGTTTAGTGTGGGCAAGACAGCAATAGTCAACGTTGATCCCCCCTCCTTCCCCTCTCCAGCGCAAACAGGGCCGGTCAGAAATACTTCTGACCGGCCCGTATCTTTTTCTCCGCATCTGCTGGCTGGCAGCTCCGCGGATCAGTTTTTTTCGGAGGCGGAATGGACCGCCTTTCTGAATTGCAGCGGCGTCTGCCCCGTGATATTTTTGAATACCACATAAAAATACTTGGGATTGGAAAACCCGACCAGTCCCGCAACGGTCTCCACCGGCTGCTCGGTCTCCCTCAGCAGTTCCTCCGCACGGCGGATCCGGGTCTGGTTCAGGTATTGACTGATGGAGGTCTGCGTACTCTCCCGGAAGATCCGCCCCAGATACGCGCTGCTCATCCCCAGCGAGTCAGCGATCCGGGTGGGTGAGAGATCCGAATCCGCATACGACTGTTCGATCTGGCGAACCACTTGAGACGCCAGCTGATCAATGTGCTGTCTATGCAGTTCTCGATTGTTCTGGACGATTTTCCGGAAAGCACCAGAAAATATGGCGTCCAACGTCTGGATATCCTTCAGCGTCGCCCAGAAATTGTCGGAAACCAGCGGTTTTAACGCAGGCAGCTGTTTTTCCATCAGTGAAACGATCCGTTGGAAGGCAAAAAGCTGGTCCTGAAACCGGTCCTCCCGGATACTGTCCTGAATCTGCTGCCACAGTCTCTGGATCTGCTCCAGATCGCTCCCCCGCAGGGCGGAAGCCAGTTCCGCACTCATTTGCTCCGTAAAGCTGCTGTGGGGACGGCGGGGTGTAAAGTCTTCCTCCTGCCAGCAGTGCCGGTCCGCTGCCCAGAATTTCTGGCGGCGCATTTCACACAGCACCTGATAGCACGCCGCCACCTGCGGGAATGTGGTCCTCTCAGAGCCGCAGAAGCAGTAGATACCGGACTGGTCGGCCCATTCCCGGCAGATCGCAAGAACGGTCTCCCGTTCTTCTCCGAAGAACAGGACCACCTCGCAGCCGTCCTGATGATAGGTCAGCGCGGACACATCCGTGTAGGTCTGCTTCAGCGCGGGCAGCGCATGTCCCGTTTCCATCAGCACCAGCGTATAGGGCGCAGGCAGCTCCGGCAGCAGGCCGGGGTCCTGCCCCTCCAGAAGGGATTGCAATGCGCTGGCCTTGCGGTGCGCTTCGGACTGCTGCGCCAGCTGTGAGACCTGTCCCGCAAGCTCTCCCTTATTTTCCATCCCGATATTCCGCAGAGCTGCCCGGACTTGATAGACCGGGAAGTAAAGGAACAGGAGCACCCCCAGACTGCAGATCGCCAGCAGCGCAAAGCCGATCACAATGCAGACGATCAGGGCGTTTTTCAGCTCCAGCAGCTTGGGAACACATGCCTTCAGCGGCGTGATCTTCAGATAGTGCCAGCGGGAGGTGTCCAGTCGGCAATACAGGCAGACGGTCTGCTCGCCGTTGATCCGCTTCAGGATATACCCGCTGTCCGCCTGCCCCTCCCTGCTGATCTCGCCGAAAAACAGCGGGATCAAGGGCTGAAGCTCCTCCCGGCCGGCGGTGAGAAGTGCTCCCGTCTCATCCAGCAGTATGCAGTCCCCCTGCCCGTTAAAGGACAGGAGCGTGTTCAGATACCGGTCATAGTCCACATTCAGCATCAGTGCGCCGCCGGTGGGCTCATCTTCGGAGGTTGTCTCAAAAAACAAAAAGGAGAAGTAGGAGCGGACCCGGACGGGATCGTCCGAAAAGGCGGTGCGGCGGATGGGCCGCATCCGGAGATCGGGGGTCAGGGAGCGAAACAGTTCCGCCGCATCCTGATCCGCGTATTCGTCAATGGGGGCGCTGATCACGTTGGAATCTGTGGAGTAAATGGATCCGGTATCCCGGTTATAGACCTGAATGGAGTCTACAAAATCATTGCTGCTGACATAGGAATCCAACTCCCGCAGCGCGTAGACCTGCCCCATTTTGTCTAACGTCTTGTCTCCCCGCAGCGTCAGGACGGACGGGGCGTAGAATACCTGCATCCCGTAATTTCGGACAGTGGCGGAGAGGATCCCCGAAATGGAGTCCAGCTGCCCCACGAAATCCCGGTGCTGCAGGGCCACGGAGTCCAGCACCACAGACTGAAACGCGGAGTAGACCAGGCCCAGAATGCACGCGACAGCAATCAGAATGCAGGCAAAGGCGGTGAGAAAGGTTTTTGCGTGATGGCGAAGCAGATTGTAGACTGGAGACATATTGATCGTTGTACGCAAGCACTCACGCCCTTTCTCGGTATTGAAGTTCAGTATAGCAAAAAAACAACGATGCCGCAACTTTACTTCCGTTGTGAAATCAGGTAAGATAGTCACATTGACATCTGTTTGACGGAGGTACTTCGGCATGAACGCATACAGGATCTTCAAAAGGATCGCGGCCTGCCTGATATTGGTGTGCTGTACCGCCGGATGCGCCGGCAGCCCACGGCCGGCTGAGGCCCCGCCGTCCATGGCCGGGTACTCCGGAACTGTTACGCTGTACTGTTCCATGCAGGAGGAGGAAATTCAGGCTATCAAGGAGGGCTTTGAGGCAAAGTACCCCCAGATCACCATGAACTACTTCTTCGCAGGGACCAACAAGGTCCTGACCAAGCTGGCCACGGAAATGCAGTCCGGAGAGATCGCCGCCGATCTGGTCTGGACCGGCGCTCCGTCGGATTACAGAAAGCTGAAGGAAAACCGGTATCTCTCCCCCTACATCTCGCCGCAGGCCATCAATATCAACGAGGCCTTCATGGATGAGCACCATTACTACATCGGCGGACGGCTGATGTCGGCGGTCATCGCCTACAACACGGATCTGGTCTCCGAGGAGGACGCGCCCCGGACCTGGGACGATCTGCTGGATCCCAGATGGAACGGGCAGATCGTGATGACGGACCCGGGCAGCTCCGGCAGCATCAAATACTTCGTCGGCGCGCTGATGAATTCCCCTGCCTACGGAACGGCGTATTTTGAGCGTCTGCGGGAAAACGGCTGTATGCTTGAGAGCAACTCCACCGCCACCCATCTGCAGGTCGCACACGGGACGTACGCCGTGGGGATCTGCATGGACTATATCGTCAGCAACATGGAAGAAGCCGGGGAGCCTATCTCCTTCCGCCTTCCGGAGCGGGATACGGTGCCGATCTACAGCCCCATGGGGCTGGTAGCCGGCTGTCCCAACGAGCGAAACGGTCGGCTCCTCTATGACTACATCCTCTCCAAAGAAGGGCAGACGATCCTGACAGAGCACCATCTCCACAGCATCCGTGATGACCTTGGAAACACGCCTGACTTCATTCAGACTGTGCTGGATTCCCGCCTTCCGGTCAATGAGCAGGAGATCAGCGATACGATGGAGGACGTCATGGACCGGTTCGACAGGATCTTCTTTCAGGATTGACCCTCCCCCACGGCTAAAGTAATGCCATTATCTTGTTACTGAATAAGCAAGCAGGCGCGGACAGCAATGCTACCCGCGCCTGCTTGCTTAGTTATTTATTGTAGTTTTGCGGCCGCAGCGAAAGCATTTGTAGAAAAGATACAAAACCGGTTGGTTTTGCGTTTTTTGGTATGTTAGTATATTGCAATATATTTAACAATCGAAACAGCAGATATTGCTTGAATTTTAACAAAATTTATCACTAATTGCAAAAGAACATGCAAAAAAAGATATGTACAAAATGACGGCAACATTTTCGGTTCATTTTTAACGAAATCTTTACTCTGGTGACAGGATAATGAGAAAACAGTAGAAAATCCTTCGAAAAGCAACGAAAAAGGTCTTAAATTTTCTCCATGCAAACCCTTGACTTTCATCGGAAAAAGGAACACCTTGAAGATAAGCCAACGCTCTGGACGCGGAGACATTGACTTAAGATCTTATTTGATCTTGATGACACTTGCCGGTACAGCAGAACACGAGGAACTGAAATCATCCCAGTGGTCAAAAAAGAAGGAGGAACGTCTATGTCTACCCCACTGACCATCAACTCTGTTGAGACCCTGCAGGAAGCCCTTCCCCTGATCCGCGCATCTCAGGAAGCGTACAGTAACTTCACACAGGAGCAGGTGGATGCCATCTGCGAAAAGACAGCCATGGCTGTGTCCAAGATGAGAATTCCTCTGGCCAAGATGGCCTGCGAGGAGACCGGCTACGGCATCGTTGTGGATAAGGTCACCAAGAATCAGTATGCCTCTGAGCACATCTGGAACTACATGCGCAATAAAAAGACCTGCGGCATCATTTCGGAGGACAGAGCCTTCGGTGTAAAGAAGATCGCATCCCCCAAGGGTGTGATCGCCGCCATTACCCCCACCACGAACCCCACTTCCACCACGATCTACAAGATCATGCTGGCGCTGAAGACCCGGAACGCCATCATCCTCTCCCCTCACCCCCATGCGGTAAACTGCTCCATCGCCGCAGCGAAGATCATGCGGGATGCCGCCATTGAGGCGGGTCTGCCTGAGCATGTCATCAGCTGGATCTCCGTCCCCTCTCTGGAGATCTCCGATGTACTGATGAAGAGCGTGGATCTCATTATAGCAACCGGCGGCTCCGGCATGGTGAAGGCGGCCTATTCCTCCGGCACCCCCGCTATCGGCGTGGGCCCCGGCAACTGCAACGTGGTCATCGATGAGACTGCTGACCTGCGGATGGCTGTGGAATCCATCATTCACTCCAAGACCTTCGATAACGGCATGATCTGCGCCTCCGAGCAGCATATCACCGTTCTGGCCAGCGTATATGACGAGGTCAAGCGTCTGCTGAAGGAGGCCCGCTGTTATTTCCTCAATGACGAAGAGGCTGCCAAGGTGGCCGATGTGTTCTTCAACGCCAAGACCCACGGCGTCAAACCTGATGCCGTCGGCCAGACAGCCTGCCGTCTGGCGGAGATGGCCGGTATCGAGGTGCCCTATGATACCAAGGTCCTGATCCACGAAACGGACGACACCTCTCACGACTGCCCCTGGGCCAACGAGAAGCTGACCACCCTGCTGGGCATGTACAAGGCTGAGACGCTGGACGAGGCCTTCGATATTTGCTACAAGCTGGTGCTGGAGGGCGGCGCCGGCCACTCCGCGGCACTGTACATCGACCCCACCGAGGAGGAAAAGATCACCAGGTTCGGTCTGCGGATGAAGGCCGGACGCATCCTCATCAACCAGCCCACCTCCTTCGGCGGCATCGGCGACCTGTACAACTTCGGTCTGGCTCCCTCCCTGACGCTGGGCCCCGGCTCCGTGGGCCACTCCGCCTTCATGGGCAACACCCACTATGAGCAGCTTCTGGATATCAAGACCGTCACTCTCCGCAAGGAGAATATGCTGTGGCTCCAGCTCCCCAAGAAGGTCTACTACAAGACAGGCTGCACCCCCGTGGCCCTGCGGGAGATGAAGGAGGTCTATAACTTCAAGCGGGCCTTTATCATCACCGACTCCACGCTGTATCAGCTGGGCGCCTGCGACGCCATCATCAACCAGCTGCGTGACATGGGCATTGAGACCGCTGAGTTCTTCGACATCCGTGTGGATCCCCAGATTCAGGACGCCATGAAGGGCCTGCCCAAGATGCACGAGTTCGAGCCTGACGTTATCATCGCCGTAGGCGGCGGCTCCGCCATCGACACCGCCAAGATCATGTGGATCATGTACGAGCATCCCGAGGAGGGCTTCCTGGACATGGCCACCACCTTCCTAGATATCCGCAAGAGGATCCGTTTCTTCCCCCAGATGGGCAAGAAGGCCAAGCTGGTCTGTATCCCCACCACAGCAGGTACCGGCTCTGAGTGTACGCCCTTCACCATTATTTCCGATGCCAATACCGGCATGAAGTGGCCGCTGATCGGCTATGAGATGATGCCTGAAATGGCCATCGTGGACGCGGACAACATGATGAAGCTGCCCCCCAGAGCCACGCAGGCCTCCGGCTACGATGTGCTGACCCACGCGGTAGAGGCCTATGTCTCCACCTTCGCCACCGAGTACACCAACGGCATGTGCCGCGATGCCACCAAGATGGTCTTCGACTATCTGCCCAGAGCCTACTATTCCGCCTTCCGGGACGCCAAGCCCGACCCCGTGGCCCGCGAGAAGATGGCCAACGCCTCCGCTCTGGCCGGTATCGCCTTCGCCAATGCCTTCCTTGGCATCAACCACTCCCTGTCTCATAAACTGGGCGGCTGGTTCCACATCCCTCACGGCACCGCCAACGCCCTGCTGTTCCCCTTCGTCTGCCGCTTCAATGCCCAGCGTCATCCCTACAAGATGGGCACCTTCTCCCAGTACAAGTATCCGCAGGCCTTCGAGCGCTACGTGGAGCTGGGCGAGCTGATCGGCGTGAAGGGCAAAACCGATGAGCAGACCTTTGAGAATTGGATCAAGGCCTGTGAGCAGCTGAAGAAGGACATCGACATCCCCGAGACCATTCTGGACTGGCTGCTGGAGGCGCATCCCGAAAAGACCGCCGAGGAGTGGGAGACCGAGTTCCTCGCCGCCGTGGATCAGATGTCCGAGTGGGCGTTCCACGACGCCTGCACCGGCTGCAACCCCGTCTATCCCACCATCGCCGAGCTGAAGGGCTGCTACCTGAAGGCATTCTACGGCGAGAAGAAGTATGCTGAAAAGTACGGCGACATCTGGGAGGTCCCCGTCACGCTGCCCACCGACACCCACGCCGCATATCCCATGGGTCTCTGCGCCGATCTGGGCGTGGAAAAGACCGGCGGCTTCAACTAAGCGAAGTACCTGAATCTCCGATCTCCAGATACGAACAATCAGCTCACGCAAGGGGCCGGTGTTTCGGCATCGGCCCCGGAAACGCAAGAAAATGAGGTGAGTGATGTTACAGGCACTGAATCTTCCCAAGAAAGTTTATTTCAAACCCGGCTGTATGCCGGTGGCCCTGCGGGAGTTGGGTGACATCTACCGCTGTCAGCGTGCTCTGCTAGTGACAGATCCGGAACTGTACCGTGCCGGGATCGCCGCGCCGGTGGCAGACCGGCTCAGAAAGCAGGAGATCCGGGTGGCGGAGTTCTTCACCATCGGAAAACGGGTATCCTTTGCGGACCTCCGCAGCGCGCTGCCCAAGCTGAGCGAATTCCAGCCGGACGTCATCGTAGGCGTAGGCGGCAACAACGCCATGAGCGCAGCCAAGGCACTGCTGGCGCTGTATCAGGAGCCGGAACTGGATCTGGCCGCCGCAGCCGCAGATTCAAAGCGCATCCCGGCGTGTACCAAAGCAAAGCTGGTGCTGGTCGCCACCAATTTTTCCAGCGGCGCCCAGAACTCCCCCTTTGCCATGCTGGAAAACGATAGCGGACAGAACTGCTCCCTGAAAAGCATCCATCTGCTGCCGGAAATCTCCGTGACGGACGCTGACTTCACCGCGACGCTGACGGCGGAGCAGGCGCGTACCTGCGCTCTGGAGATCCTCTCCCACGCGGCCCGGGCCTATCTGGACCCCAGCTGCACGGAGTTTACCGACGGCATGCTGACGGAGGCCATCGCGGCGGTGCTGAAATACACCCAGTACGCGGTGAAGGGCTGCCCCGCCGCACGGGAAAAGCTCCACAACGCGGCGGCTCTGGCGGGAGCCTCCTACGGAAACATTGTGGACGAGGTGACACCGCGCCTCCCCTATTTTCCAACGGAGCAGGAGGTTTCCATCAATGACAACGACTTGCGCTGCGCCGAACTGGCGGAGCGTCTGGGGTTTGATGATTGCCGGGCTATGTTTACAGCCTGTCAGGCACTTTAGAATGTGCCGCAGGTCTGTTTTTTTCGCATATGCCCGAGAATACGTCTGGTAGGCGTCAATACGCTTGGCGAATAAAACACAGGACACGGCGCGCTGCCGTGTCCTGTGTTTTTTCGGAAAGTCCGTCAGTCGGAGGTGCGAACGGGATCGTCCCCCGTTTCATTGGGAATGTCGCCGCCGGCATTCTCTACAGCCTTTTTCTCCATGCGGTTCATGAAAATAGGAGAGCAGACGCCAAACACGCACAGGGCGATCAGCACCCAGCAGAGAGGTGTGGAGAACAGGATGGCCGGGCTGCCGCCGGACAGCCGCAGAGAGCGGCGCAGACCGTTTTCACCGATGGGGCCCAGAATCAGGGCCAGCACAATGGCCGCCGGGTTCAGATCGAACTTGCGGACCAGATAACCCAACACGCCGAAAATCATCATAATGACCACATCGAAAAAGTTCTTATGGATGGCGAAGGAACCCACCACACACAGGACGGCCACGCTGGGGATCAGAATGGCATCGGAAAGGCGGGAGATCTGCGCGAAGCCCCGGCAGCCCAGAAGGCCGATGCCCAGCATAAAGAACTGGACCAGCACGAAGCCCGCGAAAAAGGTATAGGTCATGGGCGCGTAGCGGGTAAACAGCTCCGGCCCCGGCTGGAGACCCTGAATGATCAGTCCGCCCATGAGCACGGCGGTCACGGACTCACCGGGGATGCCCAGCGTCAGCATGGGGATCAGGGAGCCGCCGGTCACGGCGTTGTTGGCCGCCTCAGAACCTGCCACGCCCTCGATGGAACCTTTTCCGAACTCCTCTTTGTGATGGGAGAACTGCCGGGAGGTATTATAGCCCAAGAAGCAGGCGATGGATGCGCCCGCGCCGGGAAGAATACCGATCAGGTTGCCGATGACCCAGGAACGGAGGATGGTGGGGGTGATCCGCTTGATCTCCTTGCCGCTCAGGGTGATCTTGTCGCTGAACTTGGCTGCCTTTGCCCGCTGCTTGATCTTCTTCTCCGCCAGGATCAGCACCTGAGACATGGAGAACAGACCGATCAGGGCGCAGGTGGTGTTGATGCCCTCGTACAAAGAAGCCTGTCCGAACATGAACCGCTGAGCGCCCTCTATGGGGTCCATGCCGATGGTGGACAGCAGCAGGCCCAGCGCGCCGGAGATCAGACCCTTCAGCAGAGACTTGGACGCCACGCCCGCAATGATGGTCAGGCCGAAGATCGAAAGCCAGAAATATTCCGGAGAGCCGAATTTCATGGCCAGCTGCGCCAGCAGCGGAGCGAAAAAGTACAAAGAGATGCAGGAGAGCAGACCGCCGCAGAAGGAGGAGAAGCAGGCCACGGCCAGCGCCTTGCCCGCCTTCCCCTGCAAGGTGAGCTGGTAGCCCTCAATGGCGGTGGCGGCAGAGGCGGGGGTGCCCGGCGTGTGGATCAGAATGGCGGAGATGGAGCCGCCGAAGATCGCGCCGCAGTAGATAGCGCCCAGCACGATCAGTCCCGTTTCCGGGGCCATGGTAAAGGTCATGGGCAGTAGCAGCGCAACGCCCATGGCGGCGGACAGGCCGGGCAGACAGCCGATGATGATGCCGATGGCGGTGCCGCCGGCCATAAACAGCAAATTGCTGAGGGACATCGCGTTTACGAAGCCGTGTCCCATCAAGGCTAAAGTTTCAAGCATAACTCATGCCCCCCTTTATTTGAACAGCAGGCCCACAGGCAGCTTTACACCCAGGAACATGGTAAACGCGCCATAGACCAGTCCGATGATCACAATGGTAGAGATCAGGATCTGCCACTTGGGGACCCTGAGATACAGCAGGCTTGCCGCCATCAGCACGATGGTCGCCAGATAGAAGCCGACAAAGTACATACCGATTAGATATGCGATGAGCATTCCCAGAACGATAAAAAATTGCTTAGGCTGAAACCCTTCGAAGATTTCCGGAATACCGCTGGTCACCCCGTTCTTTTTGGCGGCAAACAGCATTTCAACCACATAACCGGTGGTAAGCAGAAACAGGATCGCAATGATGCACAGAGGATAGATCCGAGCTCCCTTTTTCAGATCTCTGGACATCAGGAAGAAAAAGGCGCAGACCGCATACATGAAGCCTACAACGCCAATATCAGTTTTTTTCATAGTGCCCTCCAGTTCGCACTGCATTGATGTGGAAAAATAAGGCGGGAGCAACCACCGGCTGCTCCCGCACAAAATGGGGATCAGTCGCCCCAAACGTCGGCCAGACTTTCAGTGAAGTCCTGCTGCTGCTTGATCAGAGCGGCGGTGTCTGCGCTGTTCTTATAGTCAGTCTCCATCCCAGCGGCCTCGGCAGCCTTGAGATAGTCGGCGTCCTCCATCAGTTTCTGGAAGGCGTCCTCATAGAACTTGATCACATTCTCGGGGGTGCCGGCAGGCGCCACGATGCAGCGGGAGGAACCCAGCCACTGGTCATAGTAACCCAGTTCGCCCATGGTAGGCACGTCGGGATAGCCCTCCAGACGCTCCTGATTGTAGACGGCCAGAACCTTGACCTCAGAGGTGAAGGAAGCGAAGTCCGCTACCTTGGCCACGGAGAAGTCCACCTCGCCCTGACGGAGCGCCAGCAGCTGGTCGGCGGTGCCGCCGTAAGGAATGTCGGTATATTCAAAGCCGGCAGAAGTAGCCAGAACCTGCGCACCGATGTGGTTGGATGCCCGGTTGCCATTGGTGGAAGCCTTCAGCTTGCCGGGGTTGTCCTTTGCGAACTTCACCAGATCCTCCAGCGTGTTGAACTGGGAGTCCTCCTTCACCAGAACCACGGAGGTCTCCGTCACATGGTTGCAGATGGGAGCGAAGCTGTCCACGGTATACGTTGCCAGACCCTCGGAGATGGTGGCGTTGAAGTTGGGCAGGTTGATGAAGCCCAGCGTGTAGCCATCCGGGGCCGCCTGAGAGAGGGCCGTCCAGCCAATGGAGCCGGAGCCGCCTTCCAGGTTTTCAATGATGACCGGCTTGCCGATGTACTTTTCAGCATAGGCGGCCAGCACACGGGCGGTGTTATCGGTTCCGGAACCCGCTTTATAGGATACGATCATGGTAACATTTTCCTTGGGGGCCCAGTTCTCATCTGAAGTGGAGGGCTGATCGGAAGTGCCCGGATCAGTCTTGGCGCTGCCGCCGCAGGCGGTGAGGGCCAGTGCGAGCGTACCGGCCAGCAGAAGGCTCAAATAACGTTTCATCTTCATAGCAAAACTTCCTCTTTTCCTTTCTTAACTCCTCTGAAATTCGATTGACATTCGTTTTTCCCAGGGGTCCGGATCATATGCCGTTCAATAGCAGGTGCACCTATCGGATTGGGCATATTGCCTATATTCAGTCAAGCATACCGGGTAAAAAAAGTAAAGTTTGAATAATTGTGAAGGTTTCAAAGTACGCTTTTTGAACTTTTTCCTCCCACGCCGCCGTCTGTAAAACCGCCGCAGACGGCCCGATATCCTGCCAATTCTCCGCAAGCGGCCCCTGTCCGGGAAACGGAGCGGCTCTTGCGGGGCAGACGGTCCGCACCAGTAAACAAGCCGCACGGAAAATCCGTGCGGCATACTGCTCATTTTTCGGATAAATTACCAAACGGCCCGGCTTCAACGCAGGATGGAGCAGGCCGGTCTCAGCGAGACAGGTAGTCCCGCACCAGCGCGGCGGCCTCCCGAGCGGCTTTTTCCTCGTCCAGATTCACCAGTTTTCCGCTGCGGACCGTGACCTTGCCGTTGACCACGGTGTAGTCCACCGGGCCTTTCCAGCCCACGGTCCCCAACAGGGATTTGGGGTCCAGATCCGCCCCCACCAGCTCCAGACGGCGGGTGTCGATGGCGAACAGGTCTCCGGCCTTCCCCACTTCCAGAGAGCCGATGTCGTCCCGGCCCAGGATCTTCGCGCTGCCCACGGTGGCGATCTTCAGAACATCGTAGCCGCTGGGAGCCTTTTCACTGGATTGGAGACGGTGGAGCAGATAGGCCACCCGCAGCTCCTCTAACAGATTGGAGCCGTCATTGCTGGCGCTGCCGTCCACCGCAAGGCCCACGGGAACGCCCAATTCCAGCATTTCCGGCACCCGGCACACGCCGGAGCTGAGCTTCATGTTGGAGATGGGACAATGGGCAACGCCGGTACCGGTCTCCGCCAGACGGCGCAGCTCCTCCCCGTTGAAATGGATGCCGTGGGCGTACCAGACGTCCGGGCCGATCCAGCCGAGGGATTCCATGTATTCCAGGGGCCGCATTCCGCACCGCTCCCGGACGAAGCGCTCCTCGTCCTTCGTCTCGCAGAGGTGGGTATGGAGCCGCACGCCCAGATCTCTGGCTAAAATTGCGGACTGCCGCAGCAGCTCCTCGGAAACGCTGAAGGGTGAGCAAGGTGCCAGCGCCACCATCCGCATGGAGAATCGGGACGGATCATGGTAGGTCTCCACCGCACGCTGACAATCCCGCAGGATCTCGTCCACGGTCTGCACCACACTGTCCGGCGGCAGGCCGCCGTCCTTCTTGCTCAGGTCCATGCTGCCCCGGGAGGCGTACATCCGGATGCCCAGATCCTCCGCGGCGGCGAACTGCGCGTCCAGCAGCCCCTCCGCCTGCCCCTGCGGGAAAACGTAATGGTGGTCGAAGCAGGTGGTGCAGCCGTTTTTCATCAGCTCCCCCATGCCGGTGACGGAGCTGTGGTAGATCACCCGGCTGTCCAGATTCTTCCAGATCTCGTACAGGGCCCTCAGCCAGTCGAACAGTTCCAGCTTCTGCACCTGGGGCAGATTGCGGCTGAAGGTCTGGTACAGGTGGTGATGGGTGTTGATGAGGCCGGGATAGACGATGCACCCGGCGGCGTCGATGACCTCCTCCGCCTGCTGTTCCTCCGGGCCGATGTAGGTGATGACGCCGTCCTCCATCAGCAAATTGCTGTCGGTGTACACGGTGTCGCTGGGGTCGCAGGTGACGATGTGGGATGCGTTTTTCATCAGTAAGCGTGCCATGGATATTCCTCCGTTCCGGGGTCGCCCCCCTTCCCTGTTGTCCCTTCGGATCTGCTCCGTTTTTTTGTTCAATCATTTAAAATGTGCGAAATGTTGAAATAATAAAAAATAATTGCTGGGAAAATCGGTTGCTTTTGTGCTTTGAATGTGCTATAATGAAGAAAATCTGAAAAAGAACCGTCTATTGAAGAAGGGCTTTTGGTACCACGCTGCGGGGCGTTGTATGGAAGGTCCTTCTTTTTTGCATATCCGGCAGTCCGCCGGGGTACGCGAACTGAAAACCAAATAAAAAGAACCGTCTGAAAAGAAAGGCTTTTGTTTTTTGCCGCCGGCAAAAAAGGAGGTCTTTCTTTTTATATATACCATATTACAAGGAGGATCACAATGGACGTTATCAAAGTAGAAAAACGGAACGAACAGGCAAAAGCGAATCAGCTGCGGCGGAGTGGCCTTGTGCCCTGCTGTGTTTATGGCGGCGATCTGCCGGAATCCATCTCCATCCAGATGGATCAGCAGACTGCCAACAGGCTGTTCCACACGAAGCGTGAGGGCAGCCAGGTGGGCCTTGAGCTGGACGGCCGGGTCATCCCCGCGCAGATCAAGGAAAAGAAGAAAATGATGAGCGGTCAGGTGGAACATTTCGGCTTCCAGGCCCTGTCCGCCAACAAGAAGGTCAACAGCGTCACCCACATCTTCCTGAAAAACACGGAGCTGGTGCCCGGCACGCTGGAGCAGATGCTCTTTGAGGTCCCCTTCGCTTCCCTGCCCGCAGATATGATCGACACCGTTACCGTGGATCTGGACGGGATGCCCGCCGGAACGGCTCTGACGGTCAAGGATATTCCGGAATTTCAGAGCGACAAAATTGAACTGCAGATCGATGCGGACAGCATGGTTCTGCGGATCGTCGATAAAAAGCGGGCGGTGGAAGAGGCTGCCTAAGCGTCCGACATCCCCATCCGCCACACGAAGAGCCTTGATCCCCGCGCCAGCGCGGGATCAGGGCGCTTCCGCCAGAAAGGAGCGTACACGATGCAGTTGATCGGACAGCCAATCAAACACGTTACCTTCGGAAAAGGCGTGGTCACAGATTGGAACGGAAATGTGATCACCGTCTGCTTTTCCGCCGGTGAAAAGAAATTCATCTACCCGGACGCCTTTTCCAACTTCCTGATCTTGAAAAACGCCGACGCCCAGAAGAAGATCCAGCACCTGCTGGACGTCCGTGAGGAGGAACGGGAAACCGAACTGAAGGAGCTTCAGGAGCAGCAGGAAAAGAAGCACATGCTGGAAAATCTGAAGCTGTCGCCCCAGTCTCAGGCCGTATTCCATATCGACGCAGAGGCGCATGAGGCGGTATTTTCTTCGTGGACGGTCTCCACGGGCTGCTATCTCAGCGGCTATTCCAAGGGCGAGCCACGGATCCCGGAGCGGTTGCAGCCCAACTCCATGTGTCTGCTGACGGAACGCCCCAAGGGCTGTTCCGAGACGGAGCGGCGCATCGTAGGCGCATTCATGGTGGAGGATGATTTCATCGGCACCTGCTGCACGGACGGTGTCATTCAGGCTCATCCCACCCATCGGATCCAGCTGCCGCCGGAACGTCAGCCTCTCTTCTGGCCCTATGTGGCCAAGGAGCCGGGAAAACAGCGTTGGGGCAAAACGGCCTTCAAATATATGTCCAACCGCACCGGTGAAAAGATCCTCTTTGATTGCAAGGAAAGCGCCTTGACAGCCGATGAAAAATCACGGGCAGAGCGTTTTTACAGGTACTACTGCAAGCTCAACCGCCTGCCGTCACGGATCGACCTGGAAGCCCCGCTCCCAGCCAACGGCTGAGCAGTTCTCCCCTGCCGGACAAACGCGGTTTTGAGAATGAGGGCACGGCCAAGCTGCGGCGGGCCGGAACCCCCGGTCCCCTTTGGGTTTTTGCGCCCCTGATCCCCGCACATGCAGGGCGCGGAAACGCAATGCGGACCCCAAAATGGAATCAGGCAAAAAAGTAACGACCTTCAACCATTGTCTCCCGGTTGAAAGTCGTTACTCGTGCATCTTGGGTTCAATCATTGACGTAACCTCACATTCTTCAGTTTTCGGAAAGCTTTGGTTTTTCGCTTGCTGGGGTACTCTTAGTGATACATTGGACTCACCCTTTCCTGATTCTTATTATACGCAAATCCGCCGGAATATCAATTCGCAGGGATGTTAAAATTTGCAGAAAAACTTTGACTGTTCTGTGAATTGATTCGCGCCTTTGCCTATGCTATCATATTTAATTGGGGGCAATGATGCCGCTCCGTTAAAAACAGATGCACGCCTTGAGCTATCCACGCACAAGGGCAATATCAACAACCGCTTAGAGCAATGCTAAATCAGGGGGTGCGATTTACTACAAATCGTACCCCCTTAAATATTACTTATCATAATAAAGGCCGCCAAAGATCCACAAGGTAATTTCAAGCGTGTATTCAAAGGCTATCTCTAAAAAGGGCCCGGGGTACTGTGCCGCTATCGGCATGGTACTCCGGGTTTATTTAGGGTGTAACTCCATTCGGTATGCTTGTCCCCACAGGTAATCTTGACCGGGCATTCAGGTGATGGTTTTCCGCCCACGGAACCGCTGAAGGGTCTCCGGCAAATTCTCCTGATGGAGCAGGGCAGGGTTGAAGCGCAGCAGAGCAAAGTTCAGATTGAACAGGGAGCCGACGCCCACTGCGGCAACGATGGTACCGATGCCCACCTGACCGCCCAGCTGCCAGCCGATCCATACAATGACCACCTCTACGGCAGCCCGGCAAAGGCCCACCGTCCGGTGAGTTTTGCGAGCCAGCACCACCATGAGGGCATCCCGAGGGCCAGAGCCCAGCGTGCTCTTCATATACATCCAGGTGCCCAGAGCCAGCAGCTCCATGCCGATCAGCAGTGCGGCCAATCCGGTCGAGAAGCGCTCAAACAAAGGGACCCAGTTCAGGTACAACAGGATGTCGATGAATATCGGGCAGACGAAAATATTTGCCAGCGTACCGAGGCCGAAACTCTCCCCGCAAAAATAAGCAATGGCAATGACTGCGGCCCCGACAATGCTGGCGGCGGTACCGTAGGTGATGCCGAAGGTCTTGGCGATACCTTGCTGGAGAACGCTCCAAGGCTCCAAGCCGATATTGGCCTGAAGCATCAGCGTGATGCCGATGGCGCTGACCAACAGACCGACCAAAAGCAATCCGATCCTGCGAAGATATTCCTGAAGCATGGTTTGCCTCCTTCTGCGGGTCGAGCCCTTGATATGAGATGATTGGCACAGATGTGGAAATTCGGCAGCTTGCGGCCCGCAAGGCTGGAATTCAGATCTGCCCGTTGTCCGAATTCTTGATTTGAGTGATGTAGCGGTATACGCTGGCCGGAGAGCAGTGGAGACTGGCGGCGGCACTTTTGACTGCACCCTTCAGCAGAAAGAGCCCGCCGGATTCCAGGGCTGCGATGACTTGCAGCCGTTTCTCCGGCGTCAGCTGCTCCGGCGTGACCCCCATCCGTTCCAGTTCCCGATTGATGGCGTCCAAAGCCACCGCATCTGCGGAGTTGCGGAATTTTTCCGGGGAGGATCGGGCGGATATACCATCTTCGTTCTCCGGCAGCGGCTGCGCCAGCACATCGGTTACGAACAGGTCCGGGTGGCACAGCTTCAGGATATGGTCGCTGATGGCCCGATAGCGGCTGTCGTCAAAGTTGATGCACAGCAGGCCGATGAGTTTGCCGCTGTCCTTGATGAAAAAGGTGCTGGATCGGAGGTCTTTTCCGTTGACGTTGATGCTGTAATAGTGGAGATGATAGTCCATACGCTCATAGCTCTTGTCCCGGAGAATACTCAGGGCCATATTGGTCAGAGGCGCACCGAGCTTTCTGCCGCTGATGTGACTGTTGGCGATGGCGATGATCTGTTTTCTCTGTGATACAGAGGTCTTGCGGGTAGAGACCTCTGTATCAAAAGGACTCGATTCAGTTGCCACCCATAGCGTAGACCATGTCCCAAAAGCGCAAATCAAACAGGCAGCACTTTTCAAAGATCCCGCAGAGGTGCTCTGCTGTTTTTTCGTCAATGAATCCGCTGAGTGCGTCGATCCGGTCAATGAGCATCTGATTGGTTCGCCGGTAGCTTTCTGAAACGTAGCCCGCGAACCACGAGCCGTAACGCTTGTCCCGCAGCGCATCTGGGCAGCGTTCGACTATCTTTTCTGCCACATACGCATAGCTCCAGGAGCAGTTCAGAAGCGTCACCAGTCCAGTCAGCACATCCCCGGTCTGCGCCTCCCAAAGCATATAATGGGTATAAGCGTTGTTGTCCATGTGAGGACGGGCGCTGTGGATCTCCTCCTCCGTAACGCCAAGGCGCTTCATATACGGAATGTGGGTGCGGAAGGTCTCTCCGATGGTGTCCGCCAGCTCTCCGCTCAAAAAGCGGATCTGCTCAAAATCGTCAGCCTTCTGGATGATTGCCGCAAAGATCTTCACATAATCCTTGAGGTATAAATAATCCTGAAGCATATAATACCGGAATTTTTCCGGCGGCAGCGTTCCATCTGCCATCTGCGTCACAAACGGGTGGCAAAGATACCGGGGCCAGATTTTTTCCGCCCGGGCATAGAGTGTTTGTGAGAGCTTCACGCCGTCCTCCTCTTTCATTTATGGGCGATGATCGCCACATAGCCGCCGCTCTGATAGCCGGGGACCACATCCTCCACGTCCTCGTTGGTGTACATAGGGTTCTTCAGCAGTGTCTGATAGAAGTCGAAATCGTGGAAGCCCAACGCCTTGAGCACGTCGATCTTCTCCTCCGTGGAATGCCACACGCCTGCGCAGCACAACTCGTGGGGATACGGCAGCTTGGGCATAACGCCGTTGAGGAACGGGTGGTCAAAGGTGCCTACCTCTTTTGCCAGCAGATACATGAACCCAAAGGCGCTCTCCTTGGGAACGTCCAGCGAAATAAAGGTGCCGTTCGGTTTGAGTGCCTTCTTGCAGACGTCAAACGCCCGGGTCAGATCCTCCATATAGCTGGAGCTGCCGTTGAGGTAGATCACATCATAGGCGTTCTCCTCCAGCTCGACATCCTCGATCGCGCCGAAGGCCACCACGTTCACGCCGCGCTTCTCTGCGATGGCACCCATGTCACGGGAGGGCTCAATGCCTTCGATACCGCTGCAATCGATCATGCTCTCGAACAGGCCGCTGCCGCAGCCCACGGAAAGCACGCGCTTCCCCTGAATATCACCGAGCACCTTCTGGAACAGGCGAAGCTCACTCTGAAACAGGTTTTCATTCTCCATGAACCAAGCGTCGTACTGTGCCGCATAACCGTCAAATTTAGGTTTCATTGTCAAAGAGTCCTTTCTGATTTTAGAATTTCAAATCTACGGGGGTTCTTTACCGTTGTCTTTGGTTCATTTTTCCTTGAAAAGCTGGGTGTTTACCTCGTGGATTCCTAAACACCGCATTCGATACGGGGTAACATAAGGCTAAAGCCCTACCTCTTGCATTTAAATGAACCTTTTGTTAAGTGTATCACAAGCAGCCCCTCTCCGCAACGCCATTCTTGCAGTCCGCAGCGGATCTCTGCCTCAATTTTTCCGTAATCGTTTTACGATTCAGCAAAGAGAGCAAGCAGCCCCTCTCCCTGCTGTTTGAGTGTAGATTCTGACAGATTTTTCTGAAAACATCCGCTAAAAATCGACGTCCTTCTTCACAAGACTCTTTGCTTTTCCGCGTCGGCATGGTATGATAGCCACAGTACCTTGCCCCCGACACAAGCCGGGGCATGCTCCGCTAGCGGTGGAGCACTGTTTCCCGGCGGGGGAATCACGAAAGGGAGTATCGTATGGAGTACAG
>OLGA01000217.1_pt1 | contig 51070 bp, 43 predicted proteins | sample 1604881 | NCBI WGS metagenome assembly OLGA01 (sample SAMEA3888896, study PRJEB22519) | human gut metagenome | biome: human gut; feature: human-associated habitat; material: faeces | place: Denmark | collected 2009 | reverse complement strand
GTTCGGCTGGCCCTTTCCATCTCGGCCCAGGCGTCCATGCCTCCAGAGGCTCCACCCCGCCCGGGGCTTCTCCGCTGCGTGGTCTTTGCAGATGGCTATTTCCATGCTATGTAGCTTCCCGTGCGTGCTAAAACGTTTTCTGCGCACGTCGCGTCCAAAATGATTCATGACGTGCGTAAATCCGGCCTTTCCACGCACGTCGGCACGACCCTCTGTCCCCACCAGGGCGCCTACCGCACACGGATCGACCGCCCGATACGCAACGTCGTCTTCGGCGTGATGCCGTTCAGGGCACAAAGACTTCTGACAGTCGTATGGTACCTCACGGAAATCGAACCCAGCGTATCACCCGACTTGATCTTGTAGTACTGCGCCTTGGCAAGCTCCGCAGCCTTCCTTGCCTCCTCTTTCTCACGAAGCTCCTGCTCGGCAGCACGCGCCGCATAATACGTCGAATCCTCCTTCATGATGAGATAATCCTCCTCATCACTCTCGGGAATATACTTGCTCCCGACATCCAGGAAACGCTTCTTCAAGATGAAAAGACGATGGCGCAAAGTCCCTGTCTCGAAATCTATAAGCCACTGAGGGTCAAACGCGAAGCCGCAATACCTGGTCTCGAAATGCAGATGCGCTCCCGTCGAACGCCCTGTGGAACCGCCAAGCCCGACAGTCTGTCCGGCAGCCACCCAGTCCCCCGGCGAAACCAAGCGCTTGGAAAGATGGGCGTAGAAAGTCTCCAGCCCGTTCTCATGACGCACGATCACCAGATTTCCATAACCCTTGTAATACTTCGACAGACGCACCTTGCCGGGGAACGCCGCTACCACCGGAGTACCGGTCTTCAGCGGAAGATCCACGCCCATGTGCCTGCGCCCGCGTCTGTACCCGAAAGGCGAATAAACTTTTCTCTGGTAAGGACAATGATATTCTCCCAAAGAATCCACCAGCCAGATGGAAATGTCATTCTGCAAATCCTTCACATCCATTTTGTACGGATTCGGCAGATCCTCGTTCCAATTGCTGTTGAAAAGCTCGGTCTGGAGCAATACGCTCGGATCCTTGTAATACTTCCACGTATAATTCTCCATGAGCAGAATCTTTACGGCAGGGTTCCCTGTATCGAGAGTGTCGATAGGAATTGCCGAAGACGGATCAATGGACTTTATCGGCTGCAATGCCAGTCTCGGCACCAACAGTGAAGCCTTGCTCATGCTCATCAATGTATCCTGAGCTTCAATCTTTCCACCTGTCAATACGGACAGGCATACCGTGGCCATCACGGCCGAGAACTTTCTGATATTGAAAATCATTGTTACAATTCGTTTCGTCGGAGGAAAAGAGCCGCCCTATACCTCTGCGCTAAATTTCGTTTTAAGAATTTCCTTTACCTCATTTACTTTCTCGTCCAGCAGCTCCTTGGAAGTCGCCTCGCAGATGAAACGCAGATAAGGCTCTGTATTTGAAGGTCTTATATTGAACCACCAATCGTTGAACTCTACCCGGTAACCATCGAAATCCATGAATGCCGTCGGCTTCTCCTGACTCTCGAAATGCTCCTTGATGGCATCCATCGCACCCTGCTTGTCCGAAAGCTTGAAATTGATCTCGCCGGAATTCTGATAACGTGCGATCTTGCCGATGAGCTCACTGAAAGTGATACCCTTCTTCTTCATTGAAGCCAGCACGCGGAGCACCAGGATAGATGCCAGCAATCCGCTGTCGGAATAGAAGAAATCCTTGAAATAATAATGTCCAGCAAGTTCGCCGCCCCATACGCCGTCGATTTCTCTCAGCTTTCTGGCAGCATTGGCCCTGCCGACCTTCCATGTGAACATCTTCGCGCCCATCGGCTCCAGATATTCACCCACGGCCTTCGAACTGCGGATATCCTGAATGACATAGCCGGTTTCATGTCTTTCGTCAATGAAATAGTGGCCCAGCACTGCAATCATCAGGTCAGGAGATACGAAATGTCCCTTTTCATCCACGAACATCACGCGGTCAGCATCACCGTCATAGATGACACCCGCATCAGCGCCGATTTTCTTCACGAGCTCCTCAAGAGCCACCACATTCTTGTGTACCAACGGATTAGGCTCATGATTAGGGAACGTGCCGTCCATCGTGTCGAAAATATATTCAGGCTCATTGCCGAAAATCTCCTTCGCGTACAATGAACTCATGCCGTTCGAAAGGTCGAATGCCAGCTTCAGCCCGCTCAGGTCGGTCTTGTAGCCGAGAAGGAAATCCAGATAATCCTGATGGATGTCTTTCTCGTAAACCTTTCCCGGAACGGCAGCCGCAGGCGTCGGCTTGTTCCCGTTGATCCATGCCTCGATCTGACCCAATCCCGTGTCATAACCCACAGGCAGGGCATTCTCGCATGAAACCTTCAGTCCGTTGTACTCCTTAGGGTTGTGCGAAGCCGTAATCTGGACAGACGCATGGAATCCATACTTGGCAGTACCGAAATATACCATCGGCGTGGTACTGAGGCCGATGTCATAAACATCTGCACCTGCATCAGTTATACCCTTGAGAAGATAATCATGTATCTCGTCCGAAGAGACTCTGCAATCCCTTCCTACCAGAACCTTGTCTGTCTTGAGCAATTCTGGCAGAAAGTAGCCTACCTTATAGGCAGTGTTCTTGTCGAAATCCACATTGTAGACTCCGCGAATGTCATAAGCGTGAAAAGCTCCCATGTTTACTTTATTTTAGTGTTGTAATGTGTCGAAACCTTGCCTCTGGAAATGTTCTGCAACTTCTTGGCAATCATCTTCTTCCTTATCGGCGCCACGTTGTCCACGAACAGGTTGCCGTCAAGATGCGACATCTCGTGCTGCACCATGCGGCAGGCGAACTTGTCGAACTTCTCCGTCACCTTTTCGCCGTTCTCGTCGTAGTACTCCACCGTAATCGCAGCCGGTCTGCGCACCTCGCAATAAATTCCCGGAATGCTCAAGCAGCCCTCAGAATAATCGACCTCCTTCTCGCTCTCCTCCAGGACCACCGGATTCAGCATCGTGCGCTTGAAATCCTTCAAGTAATCGTAAACGTCCGTCATGCCGGTGCCGTCCACGATCAATGCCCTCTTGCTCACGCCTATCTGCGGCGCTGCAAGTCCGCATCCGTCAGAATGTTTCAATGTGTCTTTAAGGTCCTGAATAAGCGTGGCGATTCCTTCCTTGTCCGTCAGATCCACTTCTTCAGCCTTGGCCCTGAGAACTTCGGAACCATATAGATATATAGGTTGTATCATTTATTTAATGTATTGATTTTCAATTTATTTTCTACGCCCGGATTTCTTGGAAACGTTCCTTGACAATGTCTCCGGCATGGGCGCGGACAATGCCGCAAAACCTGTGCCACCTTCCGCAGCATCACCTGTGCGGTCCAGATAGCCCTGGAGAATGATGGCGGCGCTTATCTTGTCCACGGAAGCCTTGTCCCGACGGTCGGAGGCCTTCATCCCGCCATCTATCATCGCCCTGTGTGCCAGCACTGACGTGAAACGCTCATCTTCCAGTGTGACAGGCACATCCGGGAAAGCCTTCGCGAGCTGTTTCAGGAAGATGTCCACATCTGCCGCAGCCTCGGACGGCTTGCCGTTCATATTGATGGGATATCCCACCACGAACCTTACAATGCGCTCTCCGGCGGAATAACTTTTAAGATATTCTATTATCTTTGCACTTTGTACGGTTTCCAGCGGAGAAGCAAATATGCGCAGAGGGTCGCTCACGGCTATGCCGATTCTCTTTCTGCCATAATCTATTCCAATGATTCTGTCCATAACCCTGCAAAGGTAGAAATAATATTTCAAACGGCTATCGCATCATGACTTCTCATAAACAGCCGAAAGGCCCGAAGACGAAGAATTTCAGAATATCGATTGTGGATGACATGACCCATAAACAGCTCTGGGTCATGAGGCTCAGCAGGACTTCGCTGTTCCTGACAGTCATTTCCGTAATAAGCGTGATTATCGCTGTCTGCTATTCCGTGATTGCATTTACGCCTATAAGGACATTCATTCCGGGCTATCCTGACGCCCACACCAAGCGCGCCGCCATCAACAATGCATTGAAAATAGACTCCCTCCAGAACGTCATCTACACATGGATGTTCTACACGGACAACCTCAAGAAAGTGATGGAAGGTGCTGACCCTGTGGCGATTGACAGCATCATCAGCATGGCCTCGCGCAATGCCGCAGCCGAAAAGATTTCCGCCAAGGAGCTGGACGCGAAAGACTCGCTTCTGCGCGAAAACGTCCGCAAGGAGGAACAATTCGGACTGAACAATGCAGGTGACCGCAGGCTTCCTATAGAAGGAGTGCACTTCTTTACACCGCTGAAAGGTGTTGTCTCTCAGGAATATGACCCGCTGCTGCATCCTTACATTGACATAACCGCTCCTGCGAATTCGGTGGTTATGTCGGTGCTTGACGGCACGGTGATCGGGGCAGGCTGGAGTGACGAATCGGGGTATACGATACAGATACAACATGCGAACAACATTGTCTCCATATACAAACATAACCAGAAACTCTTGAAGAAGACCGGTGACAAGGTTTCTGCCGGCTCTCCGATAGCTCTGGTGGGCAATACCGGCGCGGTAACTACAGGCGACCATCTTCATTTCGAACTATGGTACAAGGGAGAAGCGGTGGACCCTGTCAAATACATTAAATTCTGATGACTGACAAAAGACATATTGCAATATTAGGCTCGACCGGCTCGATAGGCCGTCAGGCTCTGGACGTGGTAAGGCAGCACAAGGACAGGTTCGAAGTGGAACTGCTCACTGCCAACAACAGCTCCGAACTGCTTATCCGGCAGGCGCTGGAATTCATGCCGGCCAATGTCGTCATTTGCAATGAATCCAAATACCAGGAAGTTGCGGACGCACTGCAACCTCATGACATCAAAGTGTTTACGGGAATGGACTCCGTCTGTGCCTTGGTCAGGTCCGAAGACATTGACATTGTCCTGACCGCCCTTGTCGGTTTCAGCGGGCTGCGTCCTACGGTGTCGGCAATCGAGGCGGGGAAAATCATTGCCCTGGCGAACAAGGAGACGCTCGTGGCCGGCGGTTCGGTAGTGATGGCGCTGGCGAAGAAGCACAATGCGCCGATATTGCCGGTGGATTCGGAGCATTCCGCTATATTCCAATGCCTTATGGGGGCGGCCGGGAATCCGTTGACCCGCATCCATCTTACGGCTTCCGGCGGTCCTTTCCGTTCCTGGACGAAGGAGGAAATCGCTGCGGTGACACGCAATGAGGCATTGAAACATCCCCAGTGGAAGATGGGCGCGAAGATTACGATAGACTCCGCGACGATGATGAACAAGGGCTTCGAGATGATAGAGGCGAAGTGGCTTTTCGATACGGATCCGGAGAAGATAAACATTGTCGTGCACCCTCAGTCCATCATTCATTCAATGGTGGAATTCGCTGACGGAGCGGTAATTGCGCAGATGGGGCACCCTGACATGAGGGAGCCGATACAGTATGCGTTGAGCTTTCCGGAGAGGCTTACGCTGGACAACAAGAAGCTGGATTTCGCTGAACTCGGCAGCCTGACGTTCGAAAAACCGGACATGGACAAGTTCCCGTGTCTCGCGCTTGCGTTCGAGGCGATAGGACGCGGCGGCAATATCCCTTGTGCGATGAATGCGGCCAATGAAGCTGCCGTAGCTGCGTTTCTTCAAGACAGAATCCGCTTCTATGACATTCCGGATATCATATCTTCCTGCATGGCTGGTGTGGAATTTGTCAGCGCACCGGGAATCGATGAACTTATCAGCATGAATGACGAGGTCTATAGAAAGGCCGCGGAACTCTGCAATGTACATGGCAAATAGCATGGTAGTTTTAATAAAAATATTTCAGGTAATCATTGCCCTTTCGGTACTGATTGTCATACATGAACTCGGGCATTTCGTCTTTGCCCGCCTTTTCGGCATCAAAGTCGACAAATTTTTCCTTTTCTTCGATGCGGGGGACGTGAAACTCTTCAGCACGAAGGAGACCAAATGGTTTACGCGGCTCTTTCCCAAGATGAAAGACATTGATACTGAATATGGTATCGGATGGCTTCCTGTCGGCGGGTATTGCAAGATAAACGGCATGATCGACGAGTCCATGGACACGGAAATGCTCAGGCATGACCCGAAGCCGTGGGAGTTCCGCTCCAAGCCGGCATGGCAGAGAGCCCTGGTGATGGTCGGTGGCGTGCTGTTTAATTTTATCTTCGCCATAATCATCTATATATCAATGCTTTCGATATGGGGTAATGATTATCTCAGCAATAAGGAGAACCGTATTTATGTCAATGACCTTGCATACGAGATGGGCTTCCGTACAGGTGACAAGATTCTGAAATTCGACGATTACGAACCGGAAGATTTCACCATGCTGCAGGCTGATCTTGCGCGCCGTTCCGTGAAGACGGCGACGGTGCTCCGTGGGCAGGACACCGTGCTCATCTACATTGACCACAGCATGATAGGGGAGGTGCTCCAGTCTCCGGGAATGTTCAGCATTGCCATTCCTTTCGCAGTGGATTCGGTGGCGGCCGGTTCGGTCAATGCCGGTTCGGGACTCAGGCACGGCGACATTGTCATAAAAATCGACTCGACGGATATCGGGTACGTGCAGGATGCGTGGAAGGTGCTTGCTGGCTGCGCGGGACGAAGCATCGAGACTGAAATCCTCAGGGGCAATGATACATTGTCAATGCCTCTGCAGGTGGATACGACGGGCAAGCTGGGGGTCGTCCTGCAGGTCCCGGGAATGCAGAAACGGACATATACATTGGCCCAGGCAATTCCAGCCGGGGTGAAGTACACGTGGAATATGGTCGCAGGCTATGTGCGTGACCTCAAGCTCGTGGCGACGCCGAGTACCGGGGCATACAAGTCCGTGGGCAGCTTCATTGCCATAGGACAGGTATTTCCGTCGCAGTGGAATTGGCTGATATTCATGAACTTGCTGGCACTGCTGTCGATTATGCTGGGAGTGATGAACCTGATTCCGATTCCTGGCCTGGACGGCGGACATCTCCTGTTCCTCATCTATGAGATGGTGAGCGGGAAGAAGCCGAGTGACAAATTCATGATAGCCGCGCAGATTTTGGGAATGTTCATTCTTTTGCTTATAATGGTGCTTGCGTTCGGCAACGACATCGGACGTTTGCTGTGAATGAACTGATTGTTTAATGTAATTATATTTTGGGATATGAAAGCTGAACATTTGATTATCAGGGCTGTAGCTCTTTTTGGTGCTGTCATGATGACGGTTTCGTGCGGAGGTCGTTCCGACAAGCCGCTGCTTCCCAATGTGAGCGGCAAGGCCGGGGAAGTCATTGCCGTAATGGACAGAAGTGACTGGGACGGCAATCTCGGCAGCGCTACAAGGGACCTTCTCGCGGCGGACTATCCTTTCCTGCCTCAGAGGGAACCGCTGTTTTCCATCGTCAATGTCCCGACGACGGGATTCGCCGACCTGTTCAAGATTCACAGGAACATTGTCATATATAATGTATCGCAGGATGTGCGCAAGAGCGGGGTTATCTACAGGCATGACGTTTGGGCCTATCCTCAGTGCGTGATTCAGATTTCCGCGCCGTCCAGCGACTCTGCCGCCACTCTTCTCAAGGAAAACGGCGAGAGGATCGTCAATGCCATCGAGCAGGCTGAGCGTGACCGCATCATTGTCAACGCCAAGAGGTATGAGGCGCCGAACATCGCTCCTGTAGTGCAGGAGATGACGGGCGGTTCGCCGAATTTCCCTATGGGGTACAGAATCAGGAAGAAGACGGATGATTTCATCTGGATATCCGATGACAAGCAATATACGACGCAGGGCGTCTTCGTATATAAGTATCCTGCTTCTGACAAGGAAAACTTTACCGAGCAGAACATCATTGCCCACAGGAATCAGTTCCTGAAGGAGAATGTTCCGGGAATGTTCGACAATACCTATATGATTACCAATGAGGTAGCTACTCCTGAGGTGAAGTTCATCCGTTTCCGCGGAAGGCAGTTTGCGGAGACCAGGGGATTGTGGGAGGTCTACGGCGATTATATGGGAGGTCCGTTCGTCTCGCATTCGTTCTACAGCCGTGACGGCAAGGATATCATCGTTCTGGATGGTTTCGTATATGCTCCGAAGTATGATAAACGTCAATATCTCAGGCAGGTAGAGGCTATCCTGTATTCTTTCGAATGGGCGGGCGGCAATGCTCCGGTTGAGAAGAAGGAGAACTAGGAACACCTCCTCATGTGAAAATTTTTAGGGAAATTGACAAAAATATTTTGAGGTATTAAAAATAATACATACCTTTGCAATCCCTCAAATTTCATATCGAGATGACGGGGTAAGTCTGGTGGGTTCGTATAACGGTTAGTACTCGAGATTTTCATTCTCGCAATAGGAGTTCGATTCTCCTACCCACTACTAAATATTAAAAAATAAAAACAATGGCAAATAACGCATCTGCAGAAAAGTGCATTCGCCAGAGCGAAAGGCACAGATTGCATAATAAGTATTATGCAAAAACCACGAGGAATGCTATCCGTGCGATTAGAAACACGACCGACAAGGGCGCAGCTGAGGCAAACGCACCTAAGGTTTATGCAATGATCGACAAACTTGCTAAAGTTGGCATTATACACAAGAACAAGGCTGCCAATCTGAAGAGCGGAATCGCTGTTTACATTAACAAGCTCGCCTAAGGTACAGTAACCCGAATCTTTGCGGGATGTAGCGCAGTTGGCTAGCGCACTACGTTCGGGACGTAGGGGTCGTGCGTTCGAGTCGCATCATCCCGACTTATATTGAGAAATCCAGATGGGTTTCTCTTTTTTTTTGTATCATTCTCTGACCTGTCGAACGTCTCTAGTCAACGACATTCCCCATGCCGCCAGGCTTCCTGGGTAAGCGAGCGGGAATGGGTCGGGTCGACTTCCGACGTGCGTAAAAACGGCTGATTTACTCACGATAGCATAGTTTTCGGGAATGACGTGCGTGAAAAACGTTTTATTACGCACGTCACCATGGTATTTTGATACTACAGCCGTGGCGGGTCGGTGAAACCTGTGGAGGTTCGCTCAGCTCATCCCGTCAGGCTATCGCCTGCCACCCATTCACATGGTCATGAGCGACCATGCCTCCATAGGCCTCACCCCTGCCGCGGCGTTTGTTGTCACGTAGATTCTGCGAGATTTGTCAATTATGCAGAATCGCGCCAGTATTCTTTTCAATATTATTCGCCGTAAATGCCATCTCTAAAAATCCTAGTTGTTTTGCTCTTTGTGTTCCTTTTCTTACTTTCGGAATTCGAATTGTTTGTGCGATCATTTGAATCGGCAGATAGTCTTCCTCCATATTCATAATTTATATAGAAACGGTTGGATGCCTGATATTTACAGCGTTTGAATTTTTCTTCTGTCGGATGTCCAAAGCAATCACGCATGTAGCCTTGTTCAATCGCCTCTGATTCGTGAAGGTTTGTTATGTTATTGATGTAGAAGTAATTGACGAGACGTTGCTCTTGACCATTGACCATAATCATCAAGTGGTTCTCAAATGCATAAGGTGTGTCCTTCTCATTGAAATCAATGCTTGCATTTTCTTTTCTTGATGGGTTGAGAGGTAACCCGCACCTTCTATAAGTGTCTTGGAGCAAGTAGAACTCGCAGAAATATCTGGCCGCGTGTGCAGGAATCCATACACCTTCTTTTTCTGTTGTTTCAATATTATAATTATATCGGTCCGGAGAAGTTGCATCTTTGTCTAAAACATAGGTCATGCTTTTCCGATTGTCAGCTGTAGTGCCTTTTTCTGAACATAAATTATTGACAATGCCCGAGGTCTTCGATTTATATGTGCGATTCCTGCAATAATCACGTGGTTCACGACATCCGGTGTGGCGTGTAAATGATTGACAGTTAAATATTTCAGTGTTTTCAGAGTTGGCAAAACAATAACTCTGAAAACAGCTAAACCGTTATGATACAGAGATTTGTGCGCCACGCCTTATGCCATGCCTCCTGCGATGTGTAAAGGTTATGGCATAGAGTCTATGTGTAATACATAGGCTTCACCCTTCCCGCCCTGTGTTACAGCTATTATTTATCGAAAGTGTCACAGAAGTGACATTGCGTTGCCTGTTGTTCGCTTTGTTGGGCTACGCAATGTATGAAAACGTACATTTTTCGTTTCGCCTGTCTATATTTGCATCGGTTGGAAATTCAGAATTTGACAAATAGATATGGAATATTTTATCAAGACATTTGAGAATACGGTACGCAGATGCTGGGACAAGCCTGCATTGGACGAGTATCGTTCATCAAGCGAAACGTACGGACAAGTAGCAGCGGACATAGAAGCCATTCATATTTATTTCGAAGCAGCCGGACTGAAGCCGGGAGACAAGATTGCCATCAATGCCAGAAGCAGCGCGAACTGGATCAAGACATTCATGGCGGCGGTGTCCGGGGGATATGTCGCAGTGGAACTTTTCAACGGTTACACGGCAAGGGACGCTCAGGCGCTCGTGGACCATTCCGACAGCCGTCTGCTTTTTACGGAGAAGTCAATGTACAAGGACATGGACTTTGCGGCCATGCCGAAACTCCTGGGAGTCATTGACCTCAAGTCTGGGGAACTGCTGGACTCGCGCGGAAATTTCGCGACGATTTATGCACAGCGCGACCAGCTGTTCGTCCAGAAACATCCGATGGGCATGGTGCCGGCTGACGTGCGTTATATGGACCGCCCGATGGATGATCTTTGCGCAATCATGTATACGTCGGGTTCTACGGGATTCCCGAAGGGCGTCATGCTCACCGTGCGCAACTTCAGCGCAAATGTGGATATGATACCGACGCATTGCCCTTATCATGAAGGAGACAACTATGTCAGCGTGCTCCCTTATGCGCATATTTTCGGACTTACTTTCGATGCCATAGCGCCGTTGTGCCTGGGAATGCATCTGGTAGTGCTCTTTGTGCCGCCGGTGCCATCCAATTTGAGACCGGCATTGAGGGAATTCCGTCCTAAGGTATTCTTCGCCGTACCGCTGATTCTCCGCAAGATGATCGAAGAGACGATAGGCGAGTTCATGAACACCAAGTCAGGAAAGGCGAAACTTGAGAACTATGAGCAGAATCCTGATTTCTGCGCTGCGCTCCGGACCATTTTCATGGAAGGAATGGGCGGCGCAATCGAGGAATTCGTAACCGGCGGAGCAGCGATTCCTGACAAGATAGAGCAGCTTCTGGCGGTGAAACTGAAAACTCCTTTCGCTACCGGATATGGCATGACTGAATGCGCCCCGCTCATAAGCGTCGGAAAACCAGATACTTACAAACTGAAGTCTGTGGGGGAATATACGCGCGAGCATATTGAAGTCCGCATAGATTCCGTTGATTCACAGAATGTTGCAGGCGAACTTCTTGTGAAGGGCGATGTGGTTTTCACCGGATATTACAAGAATGAGGAGGCGACCAAGGCAGCATTCACGGAGGATGGCTGGTTCCACACCGGAGACCTCGGCACCATTGACAAGGACGGCACCATCTTCCTCGTCGGCAGATGCAAGAGCATGCTTCTCTCGTCTAATGGCCAGAATATCTATCCTGAGGAAATCGAGGTGGTTCTGAACAACATGCCTTTCGTGGCAGAGTCATTGATAGTCAGCCGAAACGAGAAGCTGGTCGCGCTTGTAGTGCCTGATCAGAATGAACTCGGAGAAGCCGGCACCGATGCCGCCAGCCTGACGCAGATTATGGACGCCAACATAGCCGCGCTCAACAAGATAGTCCCGGCATATTCGGCAGTATCTTCCTACGAGATTCACTATGAATCGTTTGCGAAGACCCCGAAGGGCAGCATCAAACGCTTCCTGTATATATAAACTGCAATTTTTTATATCAATATAATACACTATTCCCGAAAAGGCGGTCAGAAGTGATTCCGGCCGTCTTTTCTATTTCATGGAATGCAAAATGATCTCATTGACAATGCTGTCGAGGTTATCGTGCTGCTGATTCATTTCGGTCGACTGCAATAGGGTAATCGCAAGAATCAGAGGAAGGTAGTCTTTCAGGGAAACACGGAGAATCTCCAGAGACTTCTGAATCTCACGCTTGACTTTGCGTGGCGATACTCCGTACTTTGCGGCAATCTCCTCGTATGTAAGATCTTCGAAGCGGCTGGAAATAAATATGTTGCGGGACAATTCTGACATATCAGCCAGGAATTTCCGGAAAATGCCCTCCACCTCGGAACTGAAAATTTCACCCATGTCGCTGCTTTCCAGCACTGAAATCTCGGAAAGCATGGATTTTATCCGCAGGTTGACTTCCGGATCGATGGGGCCCTCGGAATGCATCATCTTGGCGTTGTCACGAAGATAGTTCAGGCACCGGTTCTTCACCGACTTCATTATATATGCCTCAGGGCTGGCTTTCAAATCAATGCTCTCGTGCTTGTCCCAGAACAAGGTGAAGCACTCTGATACGATGTCCTCTGCGATAGCCTGGTCTCTGACATAGGATCTGGCTATCTTTATGAAACTGTCCCTGCGGGTAATGAACAGTCTTCCGAATTCAGATGGAGTCATATCCGTTGTAGGCATCGTCGAGTCTTCAATTTTGGCAAATATATATCTTTTCGTTAAAAAAAGCACTTTTCGGGGGTCCGGATGTTAAATAATTGTGTCATTATGGTGTATGCGGATAAAATTAAAATGTTTTGCATGCGTAAATGACACTTGAACAATGGATACGTCGTTACTTCTGAAATATCTTGAATGCCGGGTTTCTCCTGAAGAGGAACAGGCTGTACGTGAATGGCTTGCAAATGATCCGGATGGAAGTCATGCGAAGAAATACAAGGATGCGCACTTCATTTTCGAAGGTATGACCGTCCATGCGGAAAAGAAACAGAAAATCTTGGTAAAGCGCCCTTCTGTATTGAAACGCGTTGTCCGTTACGTCGCTGCTGCGGCTGTAGTTGCTTTTATGATTGCAGGTACGGCTATGCTTGTGCGTAACAATACTATGGATATGATGGCAGAAAAGACAGAGTCAGTATATGTTCCTGCCGGTAAGACCATGGAACTCACACTAGAAGATGGTACCAAGATGTGGCTCAACTCCGAGACCAGAATCGAATATCCGTCAGTGTTCGGAAGAAAAACCAGAAATGTGAGACTCCTCAGCGGAGAAGTCCTTTTCGATGTAACCCACGATGAGAAGAGACCGTTTACTGTCAGCACATTTGCTTCCGATGTCTGCGTGCTGGGAACTAAATTCGATGTGCTTGCGGATGAAAACAACGGTTCGTTTCAAACATCCCTTATCCGAGGTCTAGTAAAAGTTATCAATAAATTTGACGAAAACGATAGTGTCATCCTTAAACCTGATCAGTCTGTAAGTATGATGAATGGCCGGCTTGTCGTTGCAAGCATTGAGGATTCATCATCAGTAATATGCTGGCGCGATGGTCTCGTAAACTTGACGGATCTTCCTTTCGAACAGTTGATGAGACGATTTGAAAATGTTTATAACGTCAAGATTGTTATCGAAAGAAGCGATATGCCTGAAATCAGATACTCCAGAGGAAAGGTGCGCGTGTCTGATGGTATCGACCACGCTCTTGAAATGCTTTCGCGTGCTTCTGATTTCAACTGGAAGCACGACAGAAATTCTAATAGTATTACAATATTTTAATTTATCATTTCACTAATAATCAAAAACATAATCAATGAACAAGTTTCTTTTTACACAAACATTGAAACGTTTTTCATTGGCTGTGATTCTGGCAGTCTGCGCTATGACAAGCGCATTTGCACAGAATGCGGGTGAAATCACTTTGAAGATGGAGAATGCTCCTCTTGGGAAAGTGATGGATGCCATTGAAAATCAGTCTCAGTACCTGTTCCTTAATGACGGCGTCGATGTCAATATGATTGTCGATGTGAATGTCACCAAAGCGACCATCTCGGCTACTTTGGACAAGATTTTTGCCGCGAAGCCGGTTTCGTGGAAAATTGATGGTGTGAACATCTATATTTCCACCAAGAAAGACGATACTGCAGCAGGCCGCAGAGTTTCTGGTGTGGTTACCGACGCTTCAGGTGCGCCGCTTATAGGAGCTGCTATCCTTGTCAAAGGTACCACCAATGGTGCCAGCACGGATGTAGACGGTAAGTTCGCATTTGAACTGGACAATGACAATATGTCCGGCGCGAAGACATTGCAGTTCGTTTGTCTCGGTTACACAACCGTCGAACTTCCTCTCGGAACAAGAAGGGTATTCAATGTTACGATGCAGGATGACGCCCAGCTTCTCGAAGGCACCGTAGTTACCGCTCTCGGTATCAAGCGTTCGGAGAAAGCATTGAGCTACAATGTCCAGAAGGTGGATTCTGACGAACTTCTCGCCAACAAAGACGCGAACTTCGTCAATTCTCTCAATGGTAAGGTTGCCGGCTTGGTCATCAACTCTTCTTCTTCTGGAGTCGGTGGCGCATCCAAGGTGGTGATGCGTGGAGAGAAATCCATAAGCAAGTCATCCAATGCACTTTACGTCATCGACGGTGTCCCAATGTACACCTCTGCAAAGGATGCCGGTACAGGTTTTGACTCCAAGGGAGCGACCGATCCTATCGCTGACATCAACCCTGAGGATATCGAGTCAATGACGGTGCTTACCGGTGCAGCAGCTGCCGCTCTTTATGGTTCTTCCGCTGCCAACGGAGCCATCGTAGTTACCACCAAGAAAGGTGTTGAAGGCAAGACGTCTCTCACAATCACCAGCAATACCGAGATTTTCAATCCGTTCATCTTGCCTTCATTCCAGAACAGATACGGAACAGGTGACCTCAATTCTTCAGAGGGCTCTATCGTACGCAGCTGGGGAAACAAGTTGAATGCATCCAATTATATGGGATACAATCCACGCAGCGATTATTTCCAGACAGGCGTCACGGGAACTGAAAGCGTTTCGTTCGCTACCGGAAACAGCAAGAACCAGACATATCTTTCTGCTGATGCCGTGAATTCGAAGGGTATCGTTCCGAACAACGGATATAACAGATACAACTTCAACTTCCGCAACACTACCAAGTTCCTGAACGACAAAATGACTCTTGATGTGGCAGTAGGCTATATCATGCAGAATGACAGGAACCTCACGAACCAGGGTACATACAACAACCCTGTCGTGGGTGCTTATATCTTCCCTCGCGGAAACGACTGGAATGATGTGTCGATGTTCGAAAGATGGGATTCTTCACGTAAGATTTACTCACAGTACTGGCCGGTCGGCGATGCAGGCATGACCATGCAGAATCCTTACTGGATCAACTATCGCAACCTTCGCCAGAACAAGAAGAACAGATATAACCTCAGCGCGGGACTCTATTACGATATCACTGACTGGATGACATTGTCCGGACGCGTGAAAGTGGACAACTCTGAAAACAAGTTCACTGAGAAGTTCTACGCTACTACCAACACTCAGCTTACCGAGTACTCTCACAACGGACTTTATGGTCAGGAAGAGTCTCAGGATAAGCAGTTCTATGCTGACGTCCTTCTCGACATCAACAAGACCTGGAACAACTGGAGCCTTCATGCCAATGTCGGTGCATCCATCTCGGACATGCGTTCTGACGCATTCTCGCTCCGTGGACCTATCGCTGACGGCGAAGTAGATCCGACCGAATCCAAGAACATTCCTAATGTTTTCAATGTGTTCGCTATCAGCCAGTCCAAGTCGGTAAAGAAACAGGCCGGATGGAGAGAGCAGACACAGGCTGTGTACGCTTCTGCTGAAATCGGATTCAAGAATGCATATTACCTTACCCTTACAGGTCGTAACGACTGGCCTTCACAGCTTGCAGGTCCGCGTTCAAACCAGAAAGGATTCTTCTACCCTTCAGTCGGTGCTTCAGTAGTGCTTTCCGAGATTATTCCGAACATGCCTAAGCAGCTGGAATACTTGAAAGTGCGTTCTTCATGGGCTTCTGTAGGTGTGCCTTTTGGAAGATGGATTGCAAACCCTATGCACGAATGGCCAGACAAGGGAAATTCATGGAATACTCAGACAGCTTACCCTGTAGAGAACCTCAAACCGGAGAGAACGAACTCTTGGGAGGTCGGTATTACCGCACGTTTCCTGAATTGGTTCAGCCTCGATGCTTCTTACTACAACACGCATACGAAGAACCAGACCATCTATCCTGAAATTTCTACCGGTTCCGGTTACTCTGAGATTCCAATCCAGTCCGGAGACGTTCAGAACCAGGGTGTTGAGCTTTCGCTCGGATTCGACAAGACCTGGGGAATTTTCGGATGGAACAGCAGCTATACCTTCTCTACCAACAAGAACAAGATCGTCTCCCTCGTGAAGGATGTCATGAACCCTGTTACCGGCGAGCCTCTCAATATCTCCGCAATGGAAGTCGGCGGCCTCGGCAATGCCAGATTCATCCTCAAGGAAGGCGGTTCCCTCGGCGACCTTTACTCTCGCCAGGACTTCGTAAGAGACAGCAACGGCAAGATTTATGTCAATGCAGAAGGCAACGTGGCGACTGAAGTGATCAAGGATCTCGACAGCTACATCAAGCTGGGCAGCGTACTCCCTAAGGCGAATATGGCTTGGAGAAATGATTTCAAGGTTCAGAACTTCAACTTCGGCTTCATGCTTACGGCACGTCTCGGCGGAGTGGTTTATTCCAGAACCCAGGCTATGCTCGATTACTATGGCGTATCTGAAGCTTCTGCTTCAGCACGTGACAACGGCGGTGTCTATATCAATGGTTCTGACCTCATTGATGCCAATAAATGGTATACGGCGATCGGCTCCGGAGACGCTGTCCCACAGTATTATACATACTCAGCTACCAACGTCAGACTTCAGGAGGCCTCTATCGGCTATACATTCCCTAAGAAGATGCTCGGCGGACTCTTCGACCTTACTTTGCAGGTTGTGGGACGTAACCTCTGGATGATCTACAACAAAGCTCCGTATGATCCGGAAACAGTGGCTTCCGCTACAAGCAACTTCTATTCAGGTCTCGACTATTTCATGATGCCAAACACCAGAAACTTTGGCTTCAATGTGAGAATCAAATTCTAAAAGGAGGCTTTCTACAATGAACAAGAAAATAAATAAAGTATTCTCGGTGGCGGCTTTGGCCCTTTGCGGAATTGCCTGCACATCGAACTTTGAAGAAATCAACAAGAACCCGTACGGTGTTTCTGACGATGAGATGCAGAGAGACGGATATATCATCCGCGCATCCCTCACCGGAATCGCAAATGGCGTCATTTCACCGGATGTTAACACTACCCAGTTCACCGAGTGTCTTCTTGGCGGTACCCAAGGAGGATATATGGCTGACGCCAATGCCGGCTTCGCCAATACCATTTCCAATTACAACCCGACAGACAACTGGACCAATGTATTCATGAAGAGTGATAAGATCATTCCTGTCATCTACACGAACTACAAACAGCTTCATCAGGTAACTGACGATCCTGTAATCCTTGCGGTCGGTGATATTATCAAGGTTGCTGCAATGCACAGAGTTACGGATACCTACGGCCCGATTCCTTACACTCAGATCGGACAGGACGGAAGTCTTACGGTACCTTACGATTCCCAGGAAGATGTCTATAAGGCAATGTTCAAGGAACTTGATGCCGCAGTCGAGGCTCTCATGCCTAACCGTACAAACAACTTTGCGGCCGATGCGGACGCCATCTACGGCGGAAATGTCGAGAAATGGATTAAACTCGCCAACTCTCTGAAACTCAGACTTGCGATGCGAATTTCTTATGCGGCTCCGGAACTTTCCAAGCAGATGGCTGAATCTGCTGTCAAGAATGAAGTAGGCGTGTTCACTTCCAATGATGATAATGCCAGATTTGATTCTTGGGGAACAGACGGAAACCCTATAAAGGTCGCTGTAGAATATAACAAGGTGAAGACTCACACTAATGGAACGGCTTGTACCACAGCAGCAGGTGACTCTCACGTCGCAGCCGACATCATTTGCTACATGAATGGTTACAATGACCCTAGACGTGCGTCTTATTTCACAATGGACGAGTGGGGAACCACTGAAAAATATTGCGGAATGAGAAGAGGTATCATCATCCCTAACCAGGCTTCCATCGGTCACCAGTTCTCAGGTTTCACTCTCAAGGTGTCGGACCCTGTATGCTGGATGAATGCTGCAGAGGTTGCATTCCTTGAGGCGGAGGCGGTTGCCGTGTTCGGTTATGATATGGGCGGTTCTGCGAAGGATTTCTATGAGAAAGGCATTGCACTTTCATTTGAGCAGTGGGGTGCTGGCAGTGCAGCTCAGTATATAGCTGACAACTCCAGCGTACCTGGTACATACACCGATCCTTCAGGTTCCAACACTTATGCTGAGACACTTTCTTCCATCACCATCGCTTGGGACGAAAACGCTACAACAGCCCAGAAGCAGGAGCGTATCATTACCCAGAAATGGATTGCCAACTGGCTGCTCGGTAACGAGGCGTGGGCGGATTGGAGAAGAACCGGTTATCCTACACTCATTCCTGTATCAGACAAGGGTAACAAGAGTAACGGTATGGTAGATTCCCGCAAGGGTGCAAGGCGTATGGCTTATCCTACAAATGAGACCACCTCCAATGCGGAGAACTATCATAATGCTGTCAGCAATCTTCTCAAAGGTGAGGATAACATGAGCACCCGCCTGTGGTTCGACTGCAATCCTGACAACCCTTATTACAAGAACTAACATTAAAAATCCTTAATGATGACAATTAAAGATAATAAATTGGCTAAGGCTGTCCTCGGTTCCGCAGTGGTGCTCCTTATGGCATCATGCTCCGACTGGACCGAGACGGAAAGCGTCAATATCAAATATCCCGATCTCAAGACTGATGCACCTGAGCTCTATGAACAGTATATGCAGTCTCTCAGAGATTACAGGGACAGTGACCATAAGGTCGTGATTGCCAAGTTCGACAACAAGGCAACATCACCTGCCGGACAGGCTGAGCATATCAATGCTCTTCCGGACAGCATTGACTATGTGATTCTTCAGAATCCTGATAAACTCAGTGCTGAAATTCAGGCTGAAATGAAGGAAGTCCGCGCGAAGAAAGGCATGAAGGTCCTTTATGAAATCAGCTGCAGCGACATCATTGCCTCTTACAAGGCATATCTTGAAGAATGGAACGCCGCTCATCCTGAAACGACAGCGTCGGAAGGTGAGGGGGAAACTCCTTCAGAACCGGTAGAGACGCCGACATCGCAAAATGATTTTGTGAAAAATGCTGTTGCAGAGCAGCTTGAACTCTTCACAAAGTATGGCTATGATGGTATCAACGCTTCTTACACCACAAAGAATCCTCTCAGTGTTCCTGAAAATGGTCAGGAGGAGTTTCTTGCCGAGCAGGAGGCTTTCCTCGAAGGAATCCGTGAGTGGAGAAAATCCAATGCTGACGCTTCTTTCTTCTACGAGGGAAATCCTCAGTATCTGTTGAACGAAGATATGTCACTGATTAAGAACGCTGATTACATCATCATACCGGCATTGTCAGAATTGAATGTATATTCATTCTCTTATCTGGTCAATCAGGCTATGCGTTTCGGAAACATCCCTGCTGACAAGTTTGTGATGGGAGTTACCACCGTTTCATTGACAGATCCGGGTGATACCAAGGGTACTTTCCTTGACAAGGATGACAATGGCAATGTTCTTACTGCTATAACCGGTGCGGCTTACTGGACGACTCAGAAGACTTCCGGCGTGACCAAGGCAGGTATCTGCATCTCTAATGTGCAGAATGACTATTTTAATATTCAGTTCGTTTATCCGAATGTCCGCAAGGCCATAGCGATAATGAACCCTTCACCACTTAATTAAGCATTGAAGATGAAAAATACATTGAAATACAGCTTTATTCTTTTTGCTGCGGCATTGACATTTGCCGGCTGCCAGACGGAGAGCAAGCGGATGGATGAGCATCATTTCGACAACAAGCTCTATCTGAATGCTTCCAACGCTGCCGATGAGATTCTGGTAAAGCAGACAGGCTCGGCCGTTAGCGTCAGCCGAACGCTTTCCATGAGCACTGCCCTACAGGCAGATTGTGAGATTACGGCAAAACTTGTTGCAGCTCCTGAACTGTTGTCTGTATACAAGCAGTCTTATTACAATGATGATGCAATCATTCTTCCGGAAGGGAAGTGCGAGATTGCCGAGTCTACTTTGAAGATTAACAAAGGAGCCAATGCTTCTCCTGAAGTAGAGATTTCTTTCAATGGTCTTGAGGAACTGGATCGTGAACTTGTATATGTCCAGCCTGTCAAACTTACTGATGTACAGGGTATTGATGTGCTTGAATCCAAGACGGTCGTATATTATGTGTTCAAGGGCGCAGCTCTTGTCAATGTGGTTGCTGACCTCGCTGAGAACAGGGCTTACCCTTCATGGAAAGATGGCAGCATCGTGGACGATTTGACCAATTTCACTATGGAATGCATGGTGAACTTCAATAAGTTCGGACGTCAGATTTCCACCATTATGGGTATTGAGGGTAACTACCTTCTCCGTGTCGGTGATTCAGGTGTTCCTGATAACCAGCTCCAGGTGGCATGCTCACGGAATCTTACCAGCAGCGATCTTCAGTTCGACACCAACAAATGGTATCATGTAGCTGTTACATTCGACAATGGCGAGGTGAAAGTATACTACAATGGCGTACAGAAATTTTCAGGTAATTGCGGCGTGTCTAGCATAAGCTTGGGAGCTGCTCATACCAATGAGAGTGATGGCTCACGTTGTTTCTGGATTGGATATTCTTATGCATCGGACCGTTATCTTGATGGTAAGATTTCTGAAGTGAGAATCTGGAACAAGACTCTTACCGCTGAAGAAATCAATGCTCCTGCCCATTTCTATACAGTCGATCCTGAATCTGAAGGTCTCGTGGCTTACTGGAAATTCGATGAGGGCGCAGGCAATACAATCAAGGATTACAGTGTTAACGGCAATGACCTTACGGTGGACTCCAATCCTGGTTGGACCAAGGTTTCTCTTCCATAAACAATAGCATTAAATTGAATACAAGATGAAAAGATATTTTAATATGCTTGCGGTTTCTGTCCTCTGCTCAGGGGTGATGCTTTCATCCTGCACGGATGATATCCAGATCGGAACTTTGGACGAGTCGCAGTATGACAATGTAAAAGAGCTTAAAGGTGCTGTGCGTGATGCCAACAACGGCAAGACCAGCACTATTGTGGAGCTTCGCAAGAAAGACTATTCTACAGCTGTAGAGTTCAGACTTTCAAGAGTGCCTAAACAAGGAGTGGATGTAACCATCTCATTTGATGCGGAATATCTCGACACCTACAATGCCGAGCATGGTACTTCATTCAAGCTTTATCCTGCCGATAAGGTTCAGATTCAGCATGATGGCAAAATCGTGATGGCACCTGACGACAAGGCTTCTTATTCACTTGATCTCATCATTCCGACTCTTGGAACCGATGAGTTCGAGGAAGACCAGACTTATCTTCTTCCTCTCAAGGCAGAGGTCAAGACTGACGGAGTTTCTGTTTCCAAGAAAGAATCTCACTGCGTTTATCTCGTGAAAAACCTTGCAGGTGAGGGCAATACGGATAGAAAACCTGGCGAGAAAGAGACTTTCTTCTTCTTTGAGGTGAATGATACCAACCCGCTGAATGCTCTTCAGTGGAAGATGGAGGATGGTCGCTATCTTGTGAACTATATGGTTCTTTTCGCTGCCAATATCAACTATGACAGGGAGAAAGGTGAGGTTTACATTTACACAAACCCTCAGGTTTCGTATATCCTCGCTCACAATGAGGAAGTTATCCAGCCTTTGCGTAAACGCGGTATCAAGGTCCTTCTCGGACTTCTCGGAAACCATGACGAGTCCGGTCTTGCGCAACTTTCAGAAATAGGAGCAAGAGATTTTGCCCAGAAGATAGCCGCTATGTGCTATGCGTATAATTTGGATGGTGTGAATTTCGATGATGAGTATTCAAAAGATCCGGATCTCAGTAACCCGTTGTTTACCAGGCCATCTTCTGTGGCTGGTGCACGTCTTATGTTTGAGACCAAGAAAGCTATGCCTGACAAATATGTGACCACATTCCAGTATGGATATATGGGAGGAGAGGATTACATAGATGGAATCGAAGCAGGTGCATGGCTTGACATCGCTGTTGCCAACTATGGCAGTAAAGGCAGGCCTATGGCAGGTATGACCAAGGCAAACTGCTCCGGTCAGTCTACTGAAATGGCAAGATATGGTGCTATTGCAGTAAGTACGGCCAAGGATGTTGCCGAAAGTGAATATGGCTATTATATGGTATTCGCTCCATGGGCTGCAAATAACCAGGGAAGCAAAACTCAGTTCGGATACCTCAGCAACCTTTCCGAGGGCCTTTACGGATGTAGATTGATAGAACCGAAATTTTATTATCCTACTACAACGTCTCTTAAAACCAACCCATATTAACAGAGAATTAGATAAACGATGAAAAAATATATTGTTATTCTCGCTTCTGCAGCTCTGATGCTTTCAAGCTGTGGTGAAGAAGGAAAGGAGAGCCTGGATTTAAGTTCAGTCTCGCTTTCCACCAATGAAATCATTAGTGATTCAGAGGGAGGTCAATTTGATGTGACAGTAACCAGTTCTGAAGATTGGCGGGTGTCCGGAATCTCTGATTGGGTGACTGCCGACAAGACCGGCGGTAAATCCGGAGAAAAGGTTACTTTTACAGTTGCTCCATCATCTTCGATGGTTACTGACTCAGTGTTTTTCAAGATTTTTGCGGGTTCTGCGGTTCAGCAGGTCAAGGTGAAAATCTCTGCCGGTCAGGTGATTAATCTGGAGTCTGAAGACAAAGTGGATGTATCGGCTGATGCAAATGCTGTTGTCATAAAACTCAAGACTAACATTGAAAAATTTGAATATGATTATAGTGATGGCGGTGCGGACTGGATTTCTTTTGATCAGAGGTCTGATGCGTTCGGCTTGACTACCTTGAGATTCAATGTGAAAAGAAGCAAGGAATTTACTGCCCGTACTTCAGATATCATAATCAAGGGTGCATCCAGTGGTGATATCAAGATCAATGTTACACAGGCACAGAGGGATACCATGCTTTGCGAGACGCCTGATATCGTGAAAGATCTCGCTGCATACGGTGATATCAAACTTGTAGTGAGGGCGAATGTGGTTCCTTTCCTGACATTTGAATCTACCTGGCTTGAAAAAGTGTCTGAAACTGCGGGTAAAAAGGCAGCAGACGGACTTACGGATTATACTTTTGTATTCTCCGCTCCTGAAGCTAAAGGTTCCAGGGTTACTGTGATGAACTGCCATAAGGCAGATGCCAACGGCATCGTCATGCATCAGTTCTCGATTAAGCAGCAGAATCCTAATCCTATCATTTGCAATATCACCGATGCTAAGGTGCGTGAAGCACTTTCCAAGCAGGGTTGGATTATCACTTCCGGTGAAAGTACAGAATGTGAAGTGGTAGATGCCGGTCTTACTTCGACGTCATTGACATTGTCAGGTGAGTATTATTATGGTTTGCAGGCTACTATTATTGACGGACTCGATGGATTCCCTGAACTTACTGAATTGACATTGGATAAGTCTCAAACTGTCAGGACGATCGATCTTTCAGGTTGCAAGAAACTTAAGACAGTGCTGGCTAAAGAGTATAGTATGCTTGAAACAGTTAAGTTTGGAGACAGCCCGGTAGAGTCGTTCTCTCTCGGAAATCCAGATGATTCGGGTCTTAACAGCAAGTCTCTTACATTCTCTGGCTCTAAGGTCAAAAGTATTGATATTACATGCTCAAGCTGGATGATTGCCTATGATTATGAAAGGTGCGCATCCCTGGATATCACCGGCTGTACGTCATTGGAATCATTGAAGGCAAGGAGAGAAGCTAAAGACTATTACGGAATGAAGTGTACTATGAAGACTATCTATGTCACTGCCGCACAGAAGGCCGCAATCGAGGCCGGGACCATCACCGTCGACAAGTCTGACTTAAGTGAATATGTAATAAAATAATCCAATGTTGCTGAAACATTGAAGTAAATAATCGCCGGGACTTCACACCACTGATGTCCCGGTTTTTCGTTTTCTCAAAAATGATTTTACCTGCTAAATTCGTTTTTTCAAAAATGAATTTCTATACTCTTCCTGCCTGTCGGGACGCGGCCACGGGTGTTTTTGTAACTAATTGATAATCAGGTATCATTTAAACGATGGCGTGGAAATGCAGGCTTTTTTTGGCCGCGTTTCCACGCTGTGTTTTATAACTCATTGAAAATCAATGCGCTCAAAAACAGGGCGTGTCCGCGTCCCGCCGCGCCTGGCAGTCATGGGGTAACTTTGGAAATGCTTACGCAGTCCACGCGATTTTTGATAAAGTCCGGCAAGATTTGTAATTTTGTAAGATAAATGAAAAAAATATGAGCGGACAGTATACAAAAGACAAGAAATATGTCATGGTCAGCGAAGTCCCATGCTATGACGTGGACTCGAATATGGACATGAAACCGGCAGCATTTATGGACTTGGCACAGGAAATTGCCTATCAGGCAGCTACGGCGCTCGGGTTCGGTTATGACGCGCTCCAGACGGAAGGCAAGGCCTGGGTGCTGTCGAGAATGCACTATGAATTCATCCGTCATCCCAAATGGCGCGAAAACATTGAATTATATACTTGGCACAAAGGACCTTACGGACCTTTCTACCTCAGGGACTTCGAACTGAAGAATGCCGGCGGCGACCTCCTTGTGCGGGCCACCAGCTCTTGGGTGATTCTCGACGTCGCCAACAGGACCATGTGCCGCACGGCCGACGTGATGGAAATGATCCCCGAGGATGCCGTCTGTAAGGACAATGCCATCGAAAGGCCTGCTGACAAGGTGATGATGCCGCGTGGCGTGACCCCGGAAATCGCCGGCGAACACAAGGTGGAGTTCTCCGACATTGACCTTCTCGGACATACGAACAATGCCAGATACGTGGTTTGGGCGATGGATTGCATTGATTTTGACGAACTTAAAACAAGGCCGGTGAAAGATGTCACGGTGACATTCATCCATGAGACACGCGCCGGCGAGGTAATTACCCTCGAAAAGGTACGTACGGAAAATGAAGACGGTACGATAACCTGGTACATTGACGGGAAGGCTGACGGAAAATCAGCGTTCTGTGTTAAGATCAATATGTAAAAGATTATAGAAATGAGAGACTTATTCTTGGGAACCGGTATTGCGCATACCATCCTTCTTTTTGCTGTGGTAATCGCCCTCGGCCTTTACCTGGGCAAATTCAAGTTCAAGGGAATTTCCATCGGCTCCACATGGATCCTCTTTATCGGCATTCTCCTCAGCCACTTCGGGCTCAGGGGCGACCCGCATATCCTGGCATTCATGAAGGACTTCGGCCTTATCCTGTTCGTATTCAGCATCGGACTTCAGGTCGGTCCGGGATTCTTCCATTCATTCCGTAAAGGCGGATTGACCATGAACATGCTTGCAATTACGCTCGTGCTGCTTGCGGTGCTCGTTACCTGCATCATACACCTGGTTACCGGCGAAGACCTTCAGACCATGACCGGTGTCATGTCCGGTGCGGTTACCAACACCCCGGGCCTCGGTGCTGCCCAGCAGACACTTTCGGATGCAATGATTGCGGAAGGTGCACCATCGTTCGTGGCAGCAGAAGCTTCTTCATCCATAGCATCGGCCTATGCGGTTTCCTATCCTATCGGTGTGCTCGGCGTAATCATCCTTCTGATGGTTTTCAAGGCCATTTTCAATGTCGACCTGAACAAGGAAAAAGAAGATCTTGACAATGAGGGCAAACTCGGAACAGGCGCCATACGTGCAACTTACGCGGTAAAGAACCCGGCCATTTTCGGCAGGACAATCGGCGATGTGACGAAAGACAACGGCGACCGCTTCGTCATTTCCCGTGTGCTGCGTAACGACGAACTATGTGTCCCTTCATCCGATATGATCCTGAAAGAAGGCGACAAACTCCTGATTGTCACCTCTCCTGATGCGGAAGACCTCGTGAAGATTCTCTTCGGAGACGAGATCGACATGCCGTTCAAGGAATGGGACAAACCGGACAGCAAACTCGTTGCGAAGAAGATTACCGTTACCAAGCCGTCCATTACGGGACGCAGTCTTAAAGATTTGAATGTCAGATCCATATATGGCGTATCAGTGACCCGTGTATTCAGGTCGGGCGTGGAACTCGTAGCCAGCCCTAACCTCTATCTCCACGTGGGAGACAGCCTCCTGGTCGTAGGACCTGAAGAGGCGATGGACAAGGTTGCCGGACTCTTCGGAAACAAGGCAGCCAGCCTCAGCCATCCGAACCTGATTCCTATCTTCTTCGGTATCGTGGTCGGTGTCATCTTCGGCAGCCTTCCTATCAAGTTCCCTGGCATTCCTCAGCCTATCAAGCTCGGTCTTGCCGGCGGTCCGCTCATCATTGCTATCCTCCTCGGATATTTCGGTCCTAAGCTGAAAATCACCACATATACTACATTGAGTGCCAATATGATGATCCGTGAAATCGGCATCTCATTCTTCCTTGCGGCTGTGGGACTTGGAGCAGGCGAAAACTTCATCAGTTCCATCGTGAACGGCGGTTACTGGTGGATTCTCTACGGTGCCCTGATTACATTGGTGCCTGTAACCTGCGTGATTCTGCTCGCCAGACTGGTATTCAAGCTCAACTTCTACCAGATCTGCGGTCTCGTCTCAGGTGGAACCACGAACCCTCCTGTGCTCGCATTCTCCCAGGAAGTATACGGTACCAACTATCCGTCAATCAGTTACGCTACCGTATATCCGTTGACAATGTTCATGCGAGTCCTCGTGGCGCAGCTCATGATCCTATTTACGCTGTAGCACCATGTTCGATCTGGTTTATCCGGCCTCTCCGGCGGTCGTGCTGCCCAAACCAACAGCCGACAAGCCTGCCGACAGGCCCGCTCCGGGAACAGAAATGCTGCCCGTGATAGACGAAAACGGTATCGTATACGCGCAAGCTTCGCGCGCATGGTGCCATGGCGGGTCAATGCTTCTGCACCCGGTAGTGCACCTTCATATACTCAACCGTTACGACCAGCTCTATCTCCAGAAGCGCTCCATGAAAAAGGACCTGCTTCCGGGCAGATGGGACACGGCGGTCGGCGGACATATTGATTATGGTGAATATGTCAGCGAGGCATTGTTCAGGGAATCCGGAGAAGAACTGAAATTCACTGAGTACAATCCTATCTGGCTCGGAAACTACATTTTCCAGAGCGATGTGGAAAGGGAACTTATAAACATATTCGCGGCAGTAGGAAACTTCACGCCTCATCCTGACCTGGATGAGGTGGCTGAAGGCCGCTACTGGTCAATGGATGAAATCGAGGAAAACCTCGGCAAGTCCATATTCACGCCTAATTTCGAGGGCGAATTCAGGAAAATCAGAAAATCCCTGGAGGCCCTGCTGTAAAACACATAACCTGATGGCCACTTTCAAAATCCTGTCTGACAGCCCTGTACTCAGGACATCAGATTTGCGCAAGGCCGCTGCTGACCTTGCCGACGATTACATTGTCATCAACACCAAGCCATATCCTTGCGATTTGGGCTATCTCGCCCTTGAACGCTTCGCGGAAGTGGCGGAATATACGATGGCCGACATGCTGTATTCTGATTACTATGAGCTGGTTACGACCGGGGAAGGGAAGGAGGATCGCCGCCGTCACCCTGTGATCGAATGTCAGAAGGGAGCATTGAGAGACGACTTCGATTTCGGGCCGGTGCAGGTGTATCGTGCCGACTCATTCATGAAAGCCGTGGCGGAAATGTATGTGGACTACAGCTTCGGGGCAATGTATGACCTGCGTCTCCGCATGGCCAAGAAAGTCCATATCGGTGAATACCTCTATACCGAGGTGGAGACCGACCTCCGCAAGTCAGGCGAGAAACAGTTCGACTATGTGAACCCGCGTAACAGGGAGGTGCAGGTGGAGATGGAAAAAATCTGCACCGCTTATCTCAAACGTGCGGGAGCATATCTGGCATCTGGAACGAAACATATTGACCATCAGTATGAAACGCCGTCTGTCTCAGTAATTATTCCGGTTTTCAACAGGGTAAGGACCATTGCAGACGCCGTTAAAAGTGCATTGTCCCAGGAATGCAGCTTCGGTTACAATGTCATTGTCGTAGACAATCATTCTACGGACGGGACGGCCGAAATCCTCGCGGGCATTGACGACAGCAGGCTCATTGTCGTGACGCCGGAACGTGGAGACCTTGGCATCGGCGGCTGCTGGAACTTGGCGGTACACGACAGCAGGTGCGGGCTTTATGCGGTCCAGCTCGACAGCGACGACGTCTACAAGGACTCCACGACGCTTCAGAAAATCGTGGATGTTTTCGAAAATGAAGGCTGCGCGATGGTCATCGGGTCCTATGAAATGACCGACTTCGACATGAAACCGCTTCCTCCGGGAATCATTGACCATAAAGAATGGACGGAAGATAACGGTAAGAACAATGCATTGAGAATCAATGGTTTGGGCGCGCCGCGTGCATTCTATGTGCCGTTGCTCCGCGAAATCAATTTCCCGAATGTCAGCTATGGCGAGGACTATGCCGTGGGGCTGAGGATCAGCCGGGAATACCATATCGGCCGCATCTATGAACCGCTGTATTGCTGTCGCCGCTGGGAAGGAAATTCCGACGCCGCACTCGACATCACCAGGGTCAATGCCAATAATCTTTACAAGGACAGCATCCGCACCTGGGAGATGGAAGCCAGGATTGCGCTGAATCATAAAAACCTGTCTGCCAATGGATAACGATATCTCCAAGTTCGTCCGCGACCAGCTGTCGGTCTGGCCTGCGGCAGCCGCCAATTTCAGGTCAATGAAAAAAGCATTGACGCGTAAACTCATGGTGGGCGGTCTGGAAGTCACGGTCCAGCATAACCCGGAGCGCATACGTTCGTCCGCAGCGAAGGTGGACAAGGCTTCCATACAGAGCAGAAAATGTTTCCTTTGCAGTGCCAACAGGCCTGAAGAGCAGCATTTTATGGCATTCGAAGGACGAAAGGGGCGCCGCTATGAGATGCTGGTGAATCCCTATCCGATTTTCCCGAAGCATCTGGTGATAGCCAGGGATGTCCATGTGCCCCAGTCGATATGGCACCGTATGCCTGACATGACCGACCTGGCAAGACATTTTCCGGACTTCACGATATTCTACAACGGACCGAAATGCGGTGCATCAGCCCCTGACCATTTTCATTTCCAGGCCTGTCCGCGCGGACTCATGCCATTGGAAAGAGACATTGACCTGAACCTGGACGGCGGTAGGGAAGACCTTACTTGGCTGACCTCTGTTCAGGATGCGGAACTCTTTCATTATCATAAATTTACGAGAGGCGTGTTCGTGCTTACTGCACGCACGTCCAAGTCCATGGCGAAGCTGTTCTACAGGCTGCTGGACTGCCTTCCGCAGCGGGAAGACGAAACCGAGCCGATGTTCAATCTCCTGACATGGTACAAGGTGCGGCCTTCCCAGAAAGTGTCAGGCATATCGCATGGACGCTTCGGCGAATACCGGGCTGTCCTCATGGCACGTGGCAAGCATCGTTCACATCACTATTTTTCCGACGGTCCGGACCATCTGACGATGAGCCCCGGCAGTGCCGACATGGCGGGACTGTTCGTGGCGCCGCATGAGGACGATTATGAAAAACTGAATACCGGACTTCTGGAGGAAATGCTCTCGGAAGTATCTGTAAGTGAGGAAGTTGAACGCAATATAATCTGTAAGCTGACACGCAGCCAGCAGACTGTCCAGGTCGGCATAATGTCCGGCAATGAAATCGGATTCGAGATAATTTCCGATGGCGCCGGCAGGCAGAAAGTAGTGTATGAAAACGGCAGGATTTCCTATAACGGAACATTGTACGATGAACTGTTTTTCGATGCGCAGACCATGTCCACGATGTTCGCCGAGCCTACATTCATATTATACGGCGTGACCATCGGCATCGGTTTCCATTGGGAAAGAAGTCAGGTCCAGAAATTCGCAGGGTCATTGAAATTCATTGTCGATGACGGTAAGGTGGTGGCTGTCAATGTGGTAGGTATTGAGGACTATCTGCTCAGCGTCATCTCTTCCGAGATGAAGGCCACAGCCTCGCTCGAATTTCTGAAAGCCCATGCCGTGATTTCCCGTTCATGGCTCATGGCCAGAATCCAGGAAAGACGGGACAATGTCCATTCTTCCGGGTCCTCCGTCAAGGAAGACCGCATCGTCGACGGCGATTATCATCTCGTCAAATGGTTCGGCAGGGATGATCACAAGGCTTTCGATGTCTGCGCCGATGACCATTGCCAGAGATACCAGGGACTTACGGTGGCAGTAGGGGACAATGTCCGCAAGGCTGTCGACCAGACATGGGGAGAAGTCCTGACCTATGACGGGGAGATTTGCGATGCCCGTTTCTCCAAGTGCTGCGGCGGTATGATGGAAAGATTCGGCTCATGCTGGGAAGACATTGATTATCCGTATCTTGCAGCCGTTTCCGATACGCCGTCCGAGGAAAAGATTCCGGATTTGACGCGGGAGGACAATGCCCGCAAATGGATAATGGGCGAGATGGAAGAGTCGTCGGATGCTTTCTGCAATACCGAAAACGGCAAGATTCTCGCGCAGGTGCTCAATGACTATGACCTGGAGACCAAGGACTTTTTCCGCTGGGAGGTCAGATATACACGTAAGGAACTTTCGGAATTGATTGCCTCCCGCTCGGGACATGACATAGGTATGCTGGAAAGCATTGAGCCTCTTAAACGCGGACCTTCCGGCAGGATCACGCTTCTTGAATTACGCGGGACCAAATCTTCGATGACTGTCGGTAAGGAACTGGTCATCGGAAAGTTCCTGTCTGCATCACATCTGAAGAGCTCCGCCTTCGTGGTGGATATTCAGCCGTCCGGAACGTCATTTGAAGAAGACATTGTCGTACTGCATGGCGCCGGTTGGGGGCATGGCGTAGGGCTTTGTCAGATCGGTGCGGCGGTAATGGCTTCCAGAGGATACAGGTACAGGGATATCCTTTCCCATTATTATCCGGGAAGCATCTGCTCTGTCAGAAGAACCAACAATCAATAATTTCAATGACCGGCAAAGTTACAGGAAGATCGCCCTGGTGGTGGATTCCGACATTGTATTTCGCGGAAGGCATTCCGTATTTCATAGTTAACAACATTTCCGTGACAATGTTTACGAAAATGGGCGTGCCGAATGGCGAAATGGCGCTGTTTACCAGCCTGTTATATCTGCCATGGACACTCAAGCCGCTCTGGAGCCCGCTTGTGGACATATTCCGGACCAAGCGCTGGTGGATTGTCATGATGCAGGCATTGGTATCGGCTGCCTTCGTGCTGCTCGCCCTGACATTGCCTTCTCCGGAGACCTCCACGCAGGTTCCTATGTCGCTGTTTACCTTCACGTTGCTCCTTTTCGTGTTCGCAGCATTCGCCTCCGCTACCCACGACATCGCCGCCGACGGCTTCTATATGATCGCCCTTGACAGCGGCCAGCAATCGTTCTTTGTCGGCATAAGAAGCACATTCTACCGTCTGTCCTCGATTTTCGGACAGGGAGTTCTGGTCGTCGTGGCCGGAGTCCTGGAAGAAAAGACCGGGAACATCCCGCTTGCATGGTCATTGACGATAGGACTTACTGCGGTCATTTTCACCATATTGACGATATATCACTCCTTTGCCCTTCCACGGCCTGCCGGAGATTCTGCCGTGAGCACGGACGGTTCCGGTTCCGCCGGCGAATTCGCCAAGGCATTTGCCTCATTCTTCCGTAAACCCGGCGTGTGGATAGCGATAATCTTCATGCTGCTCTATAGGCTGCCGGAAGCATTCCTGCTCAAGATGGTAAATCCGTTCCTGCTTTCCCCGGCCAGCGAAGGCGGACTTGGACTGCACACCTCCCTGGTCGGCATTGTCTACGGAACCATCGGCGTCCTTGCGCTGACCGTCGGAGGCATCATCGGCGGCATGGCGGCATCCCGTTGGGGCCTCAGGAAATCCCTCTGGCCGATGGCCGCCTGCATGACCCTCCCTTGCTTCACTTTCGTATATCTGAGTATGGCAATGCCTCATAACCTGGTGATTATCAGCACGTGCATTGCAGTGGAGCAATTCGGGTACGGCTTCGGTTTTACGGCATATATGTTGTTTATGATGTACTTTGCCGAAGGAGAATTCAAGACCTCGCATTATGCCATCTGCACTGCCTTCATGGCGCTCAGCATGATGATTCCGGGGGCTGTGGCCGGCTATATTCAGGAATGGCTCGGCTATACGATGTTCTTCTGGATGGTGATAATCTGCTGCCTCGCTACGGTAGCCGTGACATCGCTGGTGAAAGTAGATCCTGAATATGGTAAAATCGTTAAAAGACAATAAGTTATGAAAAAAATGATGTTTGCCCTTGCGGCCCTTGCCATGGTTTCTTGCGGAACCCAGAGGAAAACTGCAGCCGACAATACCGTCGCCGAAAACACGACCGCGCCCGAAGCCGTCTCCACCATCGGGGGCAATGCTGACGGACGTCTAGCCTTCGGCCTGTCTCTGTTCAATGAAGCCGTTTCCGCAAGCGGCAATGCTGCTGAAAACATTGTCGTGTCACCTTACAGCGCAGGAATGGCATTGTCAATGCTTGCCGAAGGTGCAGCAGGCGATACCAAGGCGGAGCTCGTTTCCGCATTGAAAAATGCCTCATACTCAGGCGATATCCTCGAAAGTGGTGACGGATGCATCATCTCCAGCGCCAATTCGGTGTGGATCAGAAGCGGGTTTCCGGTCCTGCCGGGATATGCAAGCCTTTTGAAGAACGCATACTCTGCTGAAATTGCCGAAAGGGACTTTTCCGTGCCGGCTACCGTCAAGGAAATCAACAAATGGTGCTCTGACAAGACCTCCGGAAAGATTCCTGAAATCATCGACAACATCGACACCGATATGATGATGTTCCTTCTCAATGCCCTGTATTTCAAGGCTCCGTGGCAATATAAGTTCGACAAGAATTCCACATTCAAGGCGGTGTTCCACAGCCCCTCAGCAGTGCAGAATACCGACTTCATGCACATGAAGAAGTCGTTCCTCTGCGGCGAAATCAGTGGTTGCAAATTCGTGGTACTTCCTTATAAATCAGGGAATTGGAACATGGTTGTCTGCTTGCCGGCGGAAGGCGTGGACATGAAGGATTTCCTTTCTTACGTGAATGCTGACAGGTTCAAGAGTTTCATGGAGGCCGCAACTATGCAGACCGTCGCATTGTCAATGCCTAAGTTCAAGGTCAATACAACATTGATAATGAACAGCTTGCTCCAGTCGATGGGCGTGCACAAGGCATTTTCCGGCGCCGCTGACTTCAGTGCGATGACGCAGGCTGGCGTGGCAGTGGATGAGGTCCGTCAGAAATGCTTCATCGAGGTCAATGAAGAAGGTTCCGAGGCTGCGGCAGTTACATCCGTAGGCGTGAGACTCACTTCCGTCAGACCTGAGCCGAGGCCATTCATAATGAATGTGGACAGGCCGTTCGTTTTCGCTATCTTCAATGCGGAGAACAATGATATCCTGTTTGCGGGAAAAATTGCGACCATCGAAAACTAGATGATATGCTGGATGCATTGAAACATAAGATATTGGCGATTCCATTTGCTGTCATTTCGTGCGTTTCCGCCATGGCCGGCAATCCAAAGGTCATGACCGGAATCGAGGTGCTGGAAAAGCATGGTTTCTGGGAAATCGAGGGGCGCAGAGTCGGTCTTGTGACCAATCCGAGCGGCGTGGACAGCAAGCTCCGCTCCACCATCGACATTCTCTACAACGCTGATAATGTGGAACTTGTGGCATTGTTCGGTCCGGAACATGGAGTGAGGGGAGACGCTTATGCTGGAGATAAGGTGTCAGATACCAGAGACACCAGGACCGGCCTGAAGGTCCATTCCATTTACGGACAATTCAGGGAGCCGTCACAGGAGATGCTGGATGGAATCGATGTCATGGTTTATGATATCCAGGATGTCGGGACACGTTCATATACATTCATCAGCACATTGGGACTGGTGATGCGCGCCTGCGCGAAGAAAGGCATTGAGGTAGTCGTATTGGACAGGCCGAATCCTCTCGGCGGCGAGAAAATCGAAGGCTGTAACGTGGAACCCGGGTTCTTCTCGTTTGTCAGTGAATTCAAGATTCCTTATATTTACGGATTGACGGTTGGGGAGCTGGCTCTTCTCATAAATGAGGAGGGGCTGAATTGCGGGCAGCGTGGAAACGAGAAGCCGCTGAAATGCAAGTTGACGGTCGTGCCTATGGAGGGCTGGAGCAGGGATATGCTTTATGGCGATACCGGATTGCCTTGGGTGTTGCCGTCGCCGAACATCCCTTATCCGCAGTCTGCTGTCAATTATCCTTCGGCCGGTATTGCCGGGGAATTGTACGGGTATCTGAACATCGGTATCGGATATACATTGCCGTTCGAGACTTTTGCAGCGGAATGGATTGATGCTGATGCACTTAAAGATGAACTGGATAGCTATCGCCTTCCGGGGACGGCGTTCAGGACCATCCATTACAAGCCTATTGCGGGGAGCAGCCAGGGGAAACTGATACATGGCGTGCAGTATTTCTTTACGGATTATTCCGCCGCATGCATATCTCTGACACAGTTTTATGTCATGCAGGCATTGCATCGGCTTTATCCTGGCAGGGATCCGTTCAAGATGGCGGCTGGCAGGACGTCGATGTTCGATAAAATCTGTGGTACGGATTATGTAAGAAAAACGTTTTCAAAGAGGCTGGAGGTCTCGGATATTGTGGATTATTGGAACAAGGATGCGGAGGATTTCCGGACGCTTTCCAGCAAATATCACCTTTATAAATGACACTGTTATGAAAGAGATTCTAAATCTTGCATTGGCTTCGCTGGCAGCGTTTTCGATGCTGACTATTCCTTATGACAATGCGGATGCACAGGTGCGCAGGACTACAACCACGACGCAGAACCGCACTACTTCAGGCGGCTCGTCGACACAGTCACGAAGCTCGTCTACGCAGAACCGCAGCACGTCCACCCAGTCTCGCAGTAGTTCTTCACAGAGCAGGAGTACATCCCAGACACGCAGTTCATCTACGCAGTCGCGCAGTACTTCGTCGCAGACCCGTCAGAATACATCCGGCACGACAGTCCGCAGATCTTCCGGGACCTCGTCTTCTACACAGTCCGGCACGAGATCTTCCGGCGGTCAGGTCCGCCAGAGCGGCACCTCTTCACAGGTCCGTCAGAGCGGTTCATCTTCACAGGTCCGCCAGAATGGATCATCTTCGCAGGTTCGTCAGAGCGGAACCAGCTCCCAGGTTCGTCAGAGCGGCTCATCGTCTTCCGTCCGCAGATCTTCCGGCAGCACCGCCACATCCGGCAGCAGCTCTTCTGTCCGTCAGAACAGCAACGGCGGAGCAGTGCGCCAGAACAATTCTTCTTCCTCCAGCAGGGAAACCTTTACTGCGCGTGTAGACGGAGTGGACAACAGTGTCCGCAACAATCCTTCTTCACAGAGCAGCAGCGTGGTAAGGAGAAATTCGAACGTGACCAGGACCGGACTCAGCTCCGTTTCCGGAAACATGCGCCAGCCTGGCAACAACAGAGGCGGTTCCCGAATGGACAACTCCATGGATTTCAGAATTGAAGACCATAATGTCCACAGAATCCCGCCGCGTGACCGTGATTTCATGCACTATGACCGTCCGGGCCATTTCTATGATCATCATCACCCTCATTGCTTCGGCTTCAGGGTTGAGGTCCTGCCTCCTAGATACAAGGTCGTAAGATACTTCGGCATTGACTATTACATTTACAATGACGTATATTACAGACCTTACAGAGACCACTATATCGTTTGCCGTCCTCCGTTCGGAGTGACCATCGCCCGTTCAGTGGTGGACATCTCGTTCGCGACCGTGAACTTCGCTTATTATTCCAATGTCTACCGCACGTTCGGCGCGATCGACGCGAACAACCGCTACATCGACCAGCAGAACAGGATCATCGCCCAGAACAATGCGACCATCATGGCGCAGAACCGCGCTATCGCAATGAATCCGAACTCGGCGCTTTCTTCATACGAGATCGCCAACCGCCTGGGCCTGGTGCAGAGCTATGCATACGCTGACAGGAACTATTTCTATCAGGACGGCGTTTTCTATATCGTCAATGCCGGCGGACAGTACCAGGTTATCGTTCCTCCTGCAGGGGCATTGGTCCAGAATCTTCCTGAGGATTATGACATAATCACTCTCGGCGGCGTCCAGTACTACAGGGTGGATGATACCGTATATCGTCTCACGCTTGTAAGCGGTTCTCCTTATCTTGAGGTGCTCGGCTAGATGTACGGCCAGTTGGCACGCGACTATAACGGCTATTAATCAATGGCTTGTATCGGAATTTTTGATTCTGGAGAAGGCGGGTTGTCAGTCCTGAAGGAGATAACCCGTCTTCTTCCTGATGAAAAGTATATTTATTATTCGGACAATGCGTATTGTCCCTACGGCGAGAAGTCTCCGGAGTTCATCCAGGTCAGGGCGTGTGCAATAACTGAAGAATTGCTCCGTCGCGGTGCCGACATCATCGTGGTTGCATGCAATACCGCCACGGCGGCCGCTATTTCCAAACTTCGTTCTGATTACTCTGATGCGGCTTCCGATGCGGTTCGTGAACGTGTGCTGGCTTTGACCGGAGGCCGTCATGGCCATATCCGGTTCATCGGCATGGAGCCGGCCGTGAAGCCTGCCGCCCTAGGAACGAAATCCGGCACCATCGGCGTCCTTGCTACAGCCGGCACGTTGAAAGGCTCCAAATATCTGAACACCAAGGGCAGTGTCGATGACAATGTCCGTGTAGTGGAGCATGTAGGCCGGGGCTTTGTAGAACTGGTAGAGTCCGGATGCCTTTCCGGAAAAGAAGCCGAATCCACCGTCCGGGCCAGCCTGAGTCCATTGCTCCAGGCAGGTGCCGACATCATTGTCCTCGGCTGTACCCATTACCCGTTCCTCCTCCCTGTCCTTCAGCAAGTTGCAGGGCCGGACATCTGTTTCATTGACCCCGCTCCCGCCGTAGCGCGTCAGCTGGTCCATGTCATGTCCGAAGATCATCTCCTTTCGCCAGAAAAGGCCGGCGCAGCGCTCCCGCAGTCTTCCGAGCCCCTTCCAAACTCCGCAACAGCCCGCACCCGCGCCGGCGACTCCGCCCGCACCAGCTCAGACAGTCCCTCCCACGCCCGGTCCGGCAGTCCCGCTCCCGCTCCCGCTCGCTCCGGCGACCTCGTCCACCACGGCACCCCAGCCGTCACCCTCCTCTCCTCCGGCGACCCCGCCCCTCTGAATCACCTCTTTTCAATGATTTACTGCGGAAGATAATCTTTAGCAGTTCACATGCCATTTTCCGCCATCCAGGCGGGACGCGGCCACGCCACATTCTGTAACTTATTGATATTCAAATACCATTTTCATAGGAGCGTGGAAACGTAGCCAAAAAAAGTCTGCGTTTCCACGCTCCGTTTTATAACTCATTGAAAATCAGCGCTTCCAAAAATCAAGCGTGGCCGCGTCCCGCCAGCGAACCCGCTAACATATTTTCTCCGACTCTATCCAGATGCGCAGCATAGGATCTGAGATGGTGTATACGTTTCCGGTCTTGGTCACAAGGTCTTCAGACAAAAGATATTTCATGGCTGATTGTATCGAACTGGCGGACTTGAGCCTGTGACGCTTTATAAATGCCGATGATGTTATGGATGTGGCCTCCTTTTCCTCTACGATTGCATAAAGCACTTCCTTCTGCTGCTCCGAAACATTTGACATCAATTCACGCAGACGCGACCCGTACTCGTGAATGTAGGACTTGCAGATGGACATGATATCGGTAACGGAGATACATCCTCCGTGCCCAGTATAGGCATAGGCATCATGCAGAACCCTGTGGATATGCATTGTGACACCCTCAAACTTATCATATACGTGTGAAAACGCATCTGGAGATAACTGCTTTCCACCATTGCGGAACTGGAGTCCTGCGAATTCCCGATAGACATCCCTATCTATCGGATCAAGTGCAACAGATGTGGAGCTAAGATAAAACGGACGTTTCTCGGAAAAGAACATTTCGGACATTATTCTTCTTTCTGAACCAGCGAATATGAAATGCGTATTGGTCAATTTCTGAATTTTTCCACGCAGAAGCTCCTCCACGTTCTTTTCTGGATACCTGATTATCTGCTGGAACTCATCAATGGCAACAATACATGGCTTGTCGGCATTTTCAAGAAACTGGAAAATTTCATCAAGCGTGTATTGAGGTCGCTCTATATCTCCAAGCTTAATGTCAAATGTCGGCGACGCCAACACGGGATCATACCCGAAACTCGCCGACAAAGACCTCAATGCGGCAGCAAACGATTTCATCATTCTTTCGCTCCGACTGGCAACGGCACGAAAACTGACATTGCCAAGCTCTTGGACAAATTCCTTGAGCGATGCCGTATGCAGAATATCAATGGAAATTTCATAGTAGTTCTGCCTTATGCGCTCCACGTCGAAGCAATGATTGATCAGTCCGGTCTTGCCGATGCGCCGTCTTGCCGTAAGCACAATGTTCTCCTGATTGTCAATGCATTTGAGAATGTTTTCCGTTTCGGCAACCCTGTCGCAGAAATACTGCTCAGGAATCCGGCTTGTCAAAATAAAGGGATTCGTCTCCATATCCACGTGTTTTATGCAAATATAATTATTTTAATGAAATTATGCTAATAAAATAATCATTGTGCCAACAACTCGGACGTGGCTACGTCCCGCTGCCAATATCCCCGTTTAATCGAAGCCCGGGCGGTGGTGGGGCCGCCGGAGGCATGGTCGCCCATGACCTTGTGAATGGGTGTCAGGCGCCAGCCTGACGGGATGAGCGAAGCGAACCTCCAGTGGCCCCACCACCGACCGGGCGTGTAAAAAAACACTGAACCGCCGCCGGCCCAGCCATGCAACATTTTGATGCAAAACTGCATCTATAATGATGTTTGGAAAATGCAATATGAAGAGAATATTCAATATATTGACTGCGGCGGTGCTGGTCATGTCTTGTTCGGTGGTAAATTCGGACATGGTTTATGATATCGCGCCTATAGTTTCCTATATCTATCTAGAAGATTCCGACGGACAGAACATGCTTGACCCGGACACCCGCGAGGAGTCGTTCGACATCAGTCAGATCTCTGCGGAATTCAGGGGACAGACCTATGCCGTGGATATGAGCCGTTTCAATGAAACTGGGGCGTGGATTTCCACGAAAGCATACATGCCGCAATTCTCTGGGCTGATGCTTCAGGTGGACCGTTACGGGAAGTGGATGATTTCATTCGGAGAACTCGATGGAACGGAAAACATTGATAATGAAAACCTTGTTATAAATTGGGGAGATGGAAGCTCCAACACGATAACTATTTTCAATAACTTCAGATGGAAGTGGGACGGATCACCGGTGATTACCCGAAGGTTCTATGTTGACGGCAAGAAGCAAGATACAGACATCGCGGTCTTCAAGTTCGTCAAGAACAAGAAATAATAGAGGTGCGTAAAACCACATAGATTGTTCAATAAGGAACACTTGCTTTGACACTATACGGAAATTTAGTAATTTTGTATCGTCTCTATCAGGACCTGGTAGGACGATATAATTTTGTAAGTAATAATTAAACAATAAGTTGGTAAAGATTTGTGAAGGATTTTCGAGGATAGATTTCTTTTTGAAGAAGGAGTGTACTGGACGTACACGACTGATGAAAAAAGGAATATAGACCGAAAAGACGAGCAAAGATTGTCAAGTTATTTTTTTAGGATTACTAAACGCGTTAATATCATAAAATTATGCATATTGCTATAGCAGGAAACATCGGCAGCGGCAAGACCACATTGACCAAGATGCTGGCTGCGAGGTATGGTTGGACACCTAAATTCGAATCTGTGGATTTTAATCCGTATCTGTCTGATTTTTATGAAGATATGAGCAGATGGTCATTCAACCTCCAGATTTATTTCCTGAACAAGCGTTTCAAGGACGTCGTGGATATCACCAAGAACAAGGAAGTGATCATCCAGGACAGGACAATCTATGAGGATGCCAGGATTTTCGCGCCGAACCTCCACGACATGGGACTGATGAGTTCCCGCGATTTCGAGACATATTCAGACCTTTTCGACCTGATGATGTCACTGGTGAAGATGCCTGACCTGCTCGTCTATCTCAAATCATCCATTCCTAATCTCGTATCGCAGATCCAGAAGCGAGGCCGCGAATATGAGAAAACCATCAGAATTGATTATCTTACAGGACTTAACGAGCGTTATGAGAAATGGATCAGCGGTTATACCGGCCATCTTCTCGTCATTGACGCAGACAGATATAAATTCGGAAACAAGGAAGAAGACTTCGAAGCCATCACGAACATGATTGACTCGGAACTCTTCGGACTGTTCCCTGCAGAAGAATCGAAATAATTCATATATGACAGCAAGACCGACTATCATCGATTTCGTGGAGAAATATACCCATGAATTCGCATCACATGTTTTCCTTCGTGAAAAACCAGCTGACCGCTGGACGGAAACTACTTTTGAACAAACCAGGCTTGAAGCCTATAGAGTTGCTGCGGGCCTTATGGCTCTCGGAATCAATAAAGGCGACAAGGTGTCACTCCTCTCCGAAGGCCGCAACATGTGGGTTATCGGTGAACTCGGAATCCTCTATTCCGGTGGCGTGAACGTTCCGCTTTCCATCAAGCTTGAAGAAGGCAGCGACCTGGTATTCCGTATCAATCACTCTGACTCACGTTTCGTGATGGTGTCCGGAACACAACTTCCTAAGGTAAGACGTATCCTGAAAGATATTCCTGCCGTGGAGAAAATCATTGTCCTGGACGATCTTCCTGAGTATCAGGAGAAAGAGATTCCGATGTCGGAGATCCTGAAAAACGGTGACAAGTTCATGGCAGAACATCCGGGCGCTCTCGAAGAGAGATACAAGTCTGTTCAGCCTGACGATTACGCGAACATCAGCTATACCTCGGGAACTACCGCTGACCCTAAGGGTATCCTCCTTACACACAGAAACTATACTGCCAATGTGGAGCAGGCTCATTCCGTAGTCGGCATTCCTCTGGATGCGGTGATGCTCATTATCCTGCCTCTGGACCATTGCTTCGCGCATGTGGCAGGTTTCTACACGATGATGTCTTATGGCGGAAGTATCGCCACGGTTCCTGTAGGAAAGACTCCGATGGCGTCGCTGAAGAATATTCCTATGGCTATCAAGGAAGTACGTCCTCATGTGATGCTTTCCGTACCTGCTCTCGCGCGTAACTTCAAGAAAAATATCGAGTCCGGCATCAAGGCCAAGGGACCTAAGGTGGAGAAACTCTATAACTTCGCATTGAACCTGGCGATTTCCTACAACAAGGAATATTACAACAGGGGCGGATTCTTCCAGCTTTGGAAAAAACCTCTCATGGCGCTGTTCGACAAGATTATATTCAAGAACGTACGTCAGGGACTTGGCGGCAGGATGCAGTTCTTCGTAGGAGGCGGTGCGCTTCTTGACATTGAACTGCAGAAATATTATTGCGCCATCGGCATTCCGATGTTCCAGGGCTACGGCCTTTCCGAGGCGACACCGATCATTTCTGCCAACTCGTTCGACGCCTGCATCTTCGGCTCGTCCGGTCGTGTGGTGACACCGATGGAAATCAAGATTTGCGACGGCGACGGCAAGTCACTCGGCTATGGCGAGAAAGGAGAAATCGTCATCAAGGGCGAGAATGTTATGGCCGGTTATTGGAAGAACCCTACGGCTACCGCTGAAACAGTCGTTGACGGATGGCTTCATACCGGCGATATGGGTTATATGAGAGACAAGACCTTCCTCTATGTGGTAGGCCGTTTCAAGTCATTGCTCATTTCTGCTGACGGCGAGAAATACAGTCCGGAAGGATTCGAGGACTCGCTTACAGACAGCTCGAAGTTCATCGACCAGGTGGTGCTCCATAACAATCAGGACCCGTACACGACGGTCATCATCGTTCCTAACAAGGAAGCGCTGAAAGAGTACGTGAAGGCCGGCAATCCTGATATCGACATCAATTCCCGTGAAGCTAAAGAGCTGATGCTTAAGAAGATTCAGGAAGAGGTGAATTCATATAGAAAGGGCGGTTCACGTGCCGGCATGTTCCCGGAGAGATGGCTTCCTGCTGCAATCATCGTAGCTGACGAGCCGTTTACCGAGCAGAACCACATGGTGAACAGCACGATGAAGATTGTCCGTGGTAAAGTGGAGAAGCACTATGCAGACCGCATTGAATATGCGCTTACGGCAGAAGGCAAGAACCTCTTGAACGAGAAAAACATTGCATCGCTGTAAGCGGTACAATGTTTTCCTTGTGCTTCGGACGGGACTTGAACCCGTACAGGCATTGCTGCCCAAGGGATTTTAAGTCCCTCGTGTCTACCAATTCCACCACCAAAGCGAATTGGAAATGCAAAGTTAGAAAAATTTGTTTAAATATAAAATCAATATGGGACTACTAGATGGAAAAGTCGCTCTTGTAACAGGAGCTGCAAGAGGAATCGGCAAGGCGATTGCCCTTAAATTCGCTTCAGAAGGTGCAGACGTGGCTTTCACTGATCTCGTTATCAATGAGGCTGCAGAAGAGATCGTAAAGGAAATCGAAGCTTTCGGCCACAAGGTGAAGGCTTATGCTTCCAATGCTGCTGATTTCGCTCAGACTCAGGAGGTTGTGGACCAAATTATGGCAGACTTCGGTCATATCGATATTCTCGTGAACAATGCAGGTATCACCAAGGACGGTCTTATGCTCAGGATGAGCGAGGCACAGTGGGATGCCGTCATCAATGTCAACCTCAAATCCGCGTTCAATTTCATTCACGCATTGACCCCTATCATGGCGCGCCAGAGAGGCGGAAGCATCATCAACATGTCTTCTGTAGTAGGCGTTTCCGGCAATGCCGGCCAGTGCAACTACTCCGCTTCCAAGGCCGGTCTCATCGGTCTTGCCAAGTCTATCGCCAAGGAAATGGGCCCTCGTGGCATCCGTGCCAACTGCATTGCCCCTGGCTTCATCATTTCCGATATGACCAAGGCGCTTTCAGAAGAAGTGCGTGAGCAGTGGATGAAGACGATTCCGCTCCGTCGCGGCGGTACACCGGAAGATGTTGCCAATGTCGCCCTCTTCCTCGCCAGTGACCTCTCCTCTTATGTCAGCGGACAGGTTATCCACGTTTGCGGTGCAATGAATTGCTAATCATTGAAATACAAATAATTGCAGAAGGTCAGCCGTTCGCGGCTGGCCTTTTTTGCTCCCTAGAAATACTTCTTCTCCCTGTGGTCCAGGGCAATGAAGATGGAAAGCATGATGGTGAATGCCCAGAGGGATGAGCCGCCGTAACTCATGAACGGAAGCGGGATGCCGATGACAGGCATGATGCCTATGGTCATTCCCACATTGATGAAAAGATGCATGAACAGGCAGCCTGCCAAGCAATAGCCGTAAATCCTGGTGAAACTCTCCCTGCTGCGCTCGGCGTCTTTTATAATTTGCATAATCAGAAGCACATACAGCATTATTACAATAAGGCAGCCTACGAAACCCCACTCCTCTCCCACGGTGCAGAAGATGAAATCGGTGCTCTGCTCAGGGACGAATCCGTACGTCGTCTGAGTGCCGTTCATATAACCCTTTCCGGCAAAACCTCCAGAGCCGATGGCTATCATTGACTGGTTCACATTGTACCCGACGCCCGCAGGGTCCTCCTTCATTCCGAGGAGCACCTCAATGCGCTTGCGCTGGTGGTCCTGTAGCACTTTGTTGAACACCACGTCAGCCGACAGCACCAGTCCCACACCGCAGAGGAAAGTCAATACCGATACCAACGAAAACACTCTGTTCTTGCTATTCATGGCATGCCAGATTATCAGCGGCAATGCGATTCCGGAAACGCCCAGAAGAATCATGAACGGCGTGATGTTCATCATGAACGGCCACTCTTCACCCTTGAGTTCCTGCAGCATTGTCCAGAAATGCGGAAGGAAGGCCAGCGCCGTTATGCCCACCGCGTAAATCAGCAGCCATTGCCATATCTTCCTGGAAATCAATGCGCTGCAGAACGAAATTATGCCTATGAGAACCAAAACTGCGGTATACGGCGATGCCACCAAGGTCAGGATGAATATAAGTATTGCCAATGCTATCATTGCCAGCAGCCATCCGGAAAGACCCTCCCTGTAAAGCATGAAAATGAAGCCGACGTAGACCAGGGCCGAACCTGTTTCCTTCTCCGCCAGGATGATGACCATCGGGAGAATGATGATGAATGCCACCGTAAGAAAGTCCTTGAACCTTGTCAGTCTGAACGTTGCACGGCTCATCACGAATGCCAGCAGCAGGGAAGTGGTGATTTTCGACACCTCGGCAGGCTGGAACCGCACAGGTCCGAAAGCGAACCATGACCGGGAGCCCTTGACTTCCACACCCAGGAAAATTACGGCGACCAGAAGCCCTATCACCATTACGTAGAAAAGTGCTGCGCCTCCTTCCCACAAGTTGGGGTTGACCAGAAAAATGATGGTCGCGCCAAGTCCGAAAGCAGTGAGCATCCAGATGAACTGCTTGCCGCTGTTCGCGCTGAAATCGAAGATTCCTGACACATCGGAGCCATGGACTGAAGCGTAAATGTTCACCCAGCCGATGAAAACCAGAAACAGATAAAGGATTATCAGTTTCCAGTCGTATGATTCGCCAATGCTTCTGCCGCTGTATCTGCTCATTTCAATGTTTTCTACGAAGGTCAATACTTCTTTACCCTCGACATGAGGTCGCCTTGCAGCACCCTGTCTTCCAATGGCTTGCGTTTCGGATCTATTTCTCCCCGCAGGTATCGCTCCACCAGAAGCGAGGCTATAGGGCATGCCCATGTGGCACCGAAACCGCCATTTTCAATATATGCCGCCACCGCAATCTTAGGATTGTCCTTGGGCGCGAAACAGATGAACACGGAATTGTCCGCTCCGCGCGGGTTCTGTGCCGTACCTGTCTTGCCGCAGATGTCCAGTCCCTCCACGGCTGCAATGCTTGCCGTACCTCCTGAACCGAAACCGCTGTTCACGGCACGCCACATTCCCTGTATCACCTTGCGGAACTGCAATGTGTCCACCATGGTATATTGGCGCTCCTTGTACTTCTGCTCGATTTTCAGCGAATCGGAATCCTTGATGATGTGAGGAATATAGTAGTAGCCGCGGTTCGCCACGATGGCACACATGTTCGCAATCTGGAGCGGCGTCACGCCGATTTCTCCCTGTCCGATGGACAATGAAATCACGGTCGTGAACTTCCAGCCGTTCTTTCCGTAAATCTTGTTGTAATATGCTGAGGTAGGGATAGTTCCGCCAAGCTCGGCAGGGAAGTCGCTCCCCAGTTTCCGGCCCAGTCCGAAACTCTGCACATAGTCATGCCATTTGTCCAATGCCTCGCCGGGGCCCTTGTATTTCTTGTTCTCGAGGACATTCTTCATCACATAGCAGAAATATGCGTTGCAGGACATCATGATGGCCTCCTCCAGATTGATCGGCGACCTGTGCGCGTGGCATCCCAGCTTGTGCTTTCCGTATGGATAACCCTTGTAGCAAGGATAGGTGTATTCCGGCTTCAGCACTCCCTCTTCCATGCCGATGAGACCGTTCACAAGTTTGAAAACCGAACCCGGAGGGTACGGCGCCTGCACCGCCCTGTTGAACATAGGCTTGTGCGGGTCGCTCACGATTTCGCTGTAATGCTTGCCGATATCTGCCAGTATCTCCACATCGATACCAGGGCTTGAAACCATTGTCAGAATCTCTCCGGTCGACGGCTCTATCGCCACCAGACTGCCCACCTTGTTTTTCATCAACTCCTGTCCATATTGCTGTAAATCAGCGTCAATGGTGGTCACCACATCTTTTCCCGGGATGGCTTCCTTGTCCATTTCGCCGTCCCTGTATCTGGATTGTATCTGGTTGTGGGAGTTCCTCAGGTAGATCTGATAACCCTTTTCACCGCGCAGTTCCTTCTCGCGTGCCGCCTCTATGCCCGTCTTGCCCGCATAATCTCCTGGCCGGTATTCTCCCGGATGCTTCTTTATGTATGACTGGTCCACTTCAGAGACATATCCCAGAAGGTTTCCTCCGGCATTGACCGGATAATCCCGGATGCTTCGTATCTGACCCTTGAATCCTTTGAACTTGTATTGGACCTCGGCGAACCTCATGTAGGTGTCCGACGGAATCTGCTTCAGCATGACCATTGACTGGAAGCCGATTCTCCGTCTGTTCTTCCGGTACTCCGACATCTTGTTGCGGATGAAGTCCGGCGAAATCTTCAGGACGTCAGCCAGAAGTACCGTGTCGAACGGCTCCACTTCCTTGGGAGTCACCAGGATATCATATGCGACCTTGTTTCCGACGATGATTTTTCCGTTGCGGTCATAGATGATGCCTCGGGTCGGGTAGATGATGTCGTAGACCATCGAGTTGTTGGAAGCATTGATCTTATAACGGTCATCGATGATCTGGATGTAGAAAAGCTTCGCGAGCAATATGCCTGCGAATATCAACAGTCCGATACGGAGTTTGCTGACTCTGGACGCATTCATCGCTATTTCCTCTCGTTAGGATCCAGCAAGTTCGCGATAATCAGGGAAATCAATGTTCCCGCCACGAGCGAGACGCTGAATCTCAATGCATTGAACATGAATGGCCGGGCTTCCGCACCATCGGCCCAGATGTATATGGCGAGAAAAATGAACTGGGCAATGAATATTGCCAATGCCATTTTACCTATTCCGTACTTCATCATTGAAACATCTTCTCCGGTCGAGGTCAATTCTTTTCCGAAGATGAAGCCGCAGATCCACCTGCGGGCTCCGGCCACCGGCACGAGTGCAAGGGCATTGAGCCCCGTGACTCCTTCGGCCAATGTGTCTACTGCCAGACCTGAAACGAAGGCAAGAAGCATCGCCACGACGGGGCTGTACCTGGTGGGCATGAGGAGAATGGCGCAAGGCAGAATGCTGAGCGTGAGAAACGTGCTGATATGTAAATAATTGCATATCAGCAGCTGCACTCCGACGATGAGTAGGAACATCATGATGTAGTTCTGCTTCATTTCTTTCCTTTCTTAGGTGTTTCCTGTCTCTCCAGTTCCGCTATTTCCTGCGAGTCGTTATTGCTTACCACCGATACGTATCTCAATGCTGAAAAATCCTGGAACAGCTTGACCTTCACTTCATAAGTGGCGCCGTTCACGATTTTGACACCGCCTGTCGTGCCCAGCGGGATGTCGGACGGAAATATGGAGGAGTAGCCGCTGGTATAGACCGTGTCGCCCTCCTCGAATTTGTACTGTAGCGGTATCTCCTTGAGAATGGCTCCGCCCTTGTGCACCCCGTCCCATACCATCGGGCCTGCCGCGCCGCTTTTTCCGATTCTGGCACTGATGCTGATTTCGGAATTCAGAAATGATATGACGTATGAGTAATGCTTGCTTACGGCATCGATGATTCCGACCACCCCTTGCGGCGTTATGACTCCGGACTGCTCACGTATGCCGTCTTCGTAACCTTTCCCGATTATCAGGTAGTTGTGCTGCTTGTTGGTGCTGCTCTTTATGATGGAAGCCGGGATGTAGCTGAATTTCTCCCCGGCCCGTGCAATGTTCACCTGTTCCAGCGAATCCAGATGGATCTGCTCCAGCATGCTGTGCAGCCTCGAAACCTCCTTGCTCAGCTCGAAAACATTGTCCGCCAGCTTGCGGTTCTTCTTGTTCAATGAGAAATATCCGGAAATTGATTCCGTCACGCCCCAGACCCTTCCGCTCACTACGTGCAATGCCTTCGTGATGAAGAAATTCTGCACGGAACTGCTGTGGCTCAACATATTAAGCGCGGCAATCTCCAGAGCTATGAAGACTGCCGTGTTAATGATTGTTCCTGTTATGGTGCGCTGCTTGGGCATCTGCCTACCTCTTCAGGAAAGAGCAGTTGCCTACATGCTTCAATGCGATGCATGTTCCTCTTGCCACGGCGTGAAGCGGATCTTCTGCCACGTGGAAAGGAATGTTCACCTTCTCCGAGAGACGGGTGTCCAGACCTCTGAGCAATGCGCCGCCTCCTGAAAGGAAGATACCGTTCTCCACGATGTCGGAGTAAAGCTCAGGAGGAGTCTGCTCCAACACATGCAGGATCGATGACTCTATCCTGGTGATGGATTTGTCCAGGCAATGCGCCATTTCCTGATATGAAATCGTCGCCTCTACCGGATGTGCGGTCATGAGGTTCTGTCCTTTCACAGGGTACGGGTCAGGTTCTTCCTGCAATGTCGGCAGAACTGCACCCACAGCTATCTTTATCTTCTCAGCAGTCGTCTCGCCGATACGGATATTGTGCTGCTGCCTCAAATATGACTGGATATCGCTCGTAAATACGTCTCCTGCGACACGTTCGCTTGACTGGATCACGATACCTCCGAGTGAAATCACGGCGATTTCAGTGGTACCGCCACCGATGTCGACGACCATGCTTCCCTTTGGCGCCTCCACTTCCAATCCGATACCGAGTGCTGCTGCCATAGGCTCTGAAATCAGATATACGTCACGTCCTCCCGCATGTTCGGCGGAGTCCCTGACGGCCCTGATTTCCACCTCGGTACTTCCTGACGGAATACCGACCACCAACCGGAGGTTAGGTGAGAACAATGTCCTTCTCTGGCTGTTCACCTGTTTGATGAAACCGCGTATCATCATCTCGGCCGCGTTGAAGTCCGCGATGACGCCGTCCCTGAGCGGACGGATTGTCTTGATTCCCGGCTGCTCGCGCTCGTGCATAAGTTTCGCCTTATGTCCGAGTGCAATGCATTTGCCTGTTGCACTATCTATTGCGACAATACTTGGCTCGTCCAAAACAATCTTGTCATTCTGGAAAATGACCGTGTTGGCGGTACCAAGGTCCATTGCCAATTCTTGGTTCAAGAAAGAAAAACTCATATCTTCAAATAGGAATTTTCTGTTAATTTCATGATTTCCGTAAATATACGAAAAATAACTTAAATTTGCTTAAAATATCGAGCCAATTATGAGTGGAAAAAAATATCTGATAGTCATGGCTGCGGGCCACGGGACCAGGATGGGCGGCAATCTTCCGAAACAGTTCATGCAGCTGGACGGGAAGGCGATACTTCACCAGACCATCCTGAAATTTCTGGCAGCCGTCCCGGATATAAACGTCATCACGGTCCTTCCATCTGACGGTCAATATGATACGTGGTGGCGCGACTACTGCATAAGCCGCAATTTCAACTGCTCCCAGATCCTCGTCCGCGGCGGAATCACCCGTTTCCACTCCGTAAAAGCAGCTCTCGCGCGGGTCCCTTCGGACGCCATTGTCGCCATCCACGACGGCGTCCGTCCGCTCCTGTCGGAAGGCATGATCAGGTCAATGTTTTCCCGCATTGGAAATGATGACAGATGCCGGGCGCTCATTCCTGTGATTCCCATGGTGGACACGCTGAAAATCCTCGAAACCGTCAAGGATGACCAGGACAATGAATTCCTGCGTTCCGCTCCTGGACGCAGTGTGGACCGCTCTGAGGTGTATGGTGCACAGACGCCCCAGATTTTCCGTGCCGGCGATATAAAGGATTCATATTCACAAGCTTACGACAGATTGTTCACGGATGATGCTTCCGTAGCCGACAAATACGGAATACCGCTCACCTTCGTTGAAGGCGAGCGGCTCAATATCAAGATAACTTCCCCGGAAGATATGGTTCTCGCGGAAGCTATAATTTCGATTTCAGGTAACTAAATCTAAATCCTATTCGTCCGAATCATCGTTTTTGTTCGAACCGCTGTAGCTTGTATTTCTGTAATCCTTGACCCAGACCTGTCTGTCGATGGCCTCGTCGAGAGCTATCATTGTCTCTGTGGAAAGTATATAAGGAATCTTCTGTATGGTGTTCAGAAGAATCTCCATAAGGTGGTCATTGTCAAAGCAATAAATCTTCACGAGAAGGGCGTACTTGCCTGTCACGAAATGACACTCCACGACCTCCGGAATCTTCTTAAGGTGCGCGATGACGACATTGTACTTGTCAGCCTCCGACAGGGAGATGCTTATGAAGGCGCAAATGTTGAGCCCGATGGCCTGCGGTTTTACGAGAAGTCTGGAACCGGTGATGACGCCGTTGGCTTCCAAACGCTTGACTCTCTGATGTATGGCAGCTCCTGACACGCCGCATTCGCGTGCGATTTCCAGGAACGGCATTCTTGCATTCTTGACCAGGAAAGACAGGATTTTCTGGTCCGTCTGGTCGATATGATACTTAACCATATCTTACGATTCATTACTTAAACGATGCAAATTTACAGAATATTTTTTAATAATCTATAATTATTTGCATTAAAAAGTACGATACTATAAGATAAAAGCACTATTTTCGACCAAACAGTCAGAAAAAAACAGTGCTTTTTCAGGTTTTATTTTTTAGTGAATTTTCTTCGGGCCGTGCGTTTCGTCGGCTCGGATGCCTCTATTATTTCCTTACACTTTTCTTCTGTAAGGGCTGCGACATCGGTTCCCTTTGGAATCTTGTAGTTCTTGCCGTCGGTCAATACGAATACAGAGCACTCAATGCCGCTGAGGAATTCCTCGATGACTACGCGTGCAGAAGCGTTGCCGAACATACCGCCGAGCATCTCCTTGAACTCCT